>Ga0315312_1000149_pt1 | contig 108511 bp, 81 predicted proteins | sample TDP7_MG_FD_203629 | JGI IMG/M metagenome (GOLD analysis project Ga0315312, IMG submission 203629) | Freshwater sediment microbial communities from Lake Towuti, South Sulawesi, Indonesia - TDP7 | ecosystem: Environmental > Aquatic > Freshwater > Lake > Sediment | place: Indonesia: South Sulawesi...
CCAGTAGCCGGGGATACTGGTAAATTTTGGATAAAGACTCAAAAAATATGAAATAGAATGCAGAATACAGTTGACATAAAACGCACTTTCAGAGATGACAAAAATGTGTTTTTCCGTGAACGCTTACGAATTTTTTTCAGATGAAGAATCAATTATTAGTTCAAGCAATTTTTCGCTCTTCTCTGTATCATATCCCGTTTTAAAGGAGTATGCAGTAATATCTTCCCAAATAGTATCACGCAGATCTTCTGTACTTGCTGGTACTAAATATTCTGGTGTACCTGTTTGCGGATTAGGCCTAAGTTTTCCTGTACGAATTGCTTCATCTGCTTTTTCTTTGGTCCAACGCCAATGATTATCTGGTGAAGGTTTTAAACCAAATAATTCGTAATCCATTCCTGTTCTAAAACCAGCAGCTTCGAAAGAGTGCCATCTTTCTTCACGAATAAATTGTTTAGTTGGAGGTAATATTAGATGTTTTTCTGATTTGGCATAAAATAAAATGACATCATGCGCAAAATTGAGCGATTTAACTTTCTCTCTTTCTCTGATATTTTTCTTTATTCGTCGAACGATTATCTCATTACGAAAATTATCTTTTGCAAAGACCTCATCTGCAATAACCTTTACATAGTGACTCACATACCATCCGATATGCATATATATTGCTCCATCCTCCGCGAGCAGGCGTTTCATTAATTGGAGTCGCGGGTAGAGCATATCGAGGTAGGAGTCGGTGCCGCCTGTCCAGGTGTCTTTGTAGGCGAGTCGTTCGATGACGGAGGGTTCTTTTGTGAATTCAACTGATGATGAGATTGCTTCGTCACTGCGCTCCTCGCAATGACTGGGGGTAATGGTCATTCTATGGGAATAGTCGGCTTTAGAGTCGAAGGGAGGGTCGATATAAATGAGATTGATTTTGCCTTCGTAGCCCTGATTGAGAAGGGCCTGCATAGCTAAGAGGCAATCGCCCCAGATAAGGCGGTTCATCTTCTGTTTGTCAAGTTCGGTTTCTCCGAGAAGACCATCGCGGAAGGAGAGGGGCAGTTCGCCTGCGGTTTTGGCATTTGGGATAACAACCTCAGCGGTCTGAAATTCAATATCTTTAGGGTTCGGCGCCCTTCTGGGTTTTGTATCCCAGACCAGCCGGGCGGAGTCCTTTTTTCGTAGTTTTGTGTTGTTATTCGGCATTGCATCTTCCTTTTGACAATCGCGATAGAAGAAATGATAAAAGAATACTGGAGAACAGGCAAGAAGAATTTAGCTACCAGAAAAAATGTATTATATTGTAGAACCAACATTAAGCAACGAAAAATGAAGGGCGGGGGCAAGTTTAATTTGCGATTGACGATTTACGATTTACGATTGAAATATTCGTATTGCTGGGTGCGAGGTTGCATCGTGGTGTGGTAAAAAAGAAATTCGAAATGACCCGCCGTGAAACGGCGGGCTAAATATCTGGATTCCCGTTTTCGCGGGAATGAAGGCCCCCCGCCACAGGAGCGGGGGCTAAATAACCCGCCGTGAAACGGCGGGCTAAATATCTGGATTCCCGTTTTCGCGGGAATGAAGGCCCCCCGCCACAGGAGCGGGGGCTAAATAACCCGCTGTGAAACGGCGGGCTAAATATGAAGAAACGATAACTTCGCAATAAATCCGCCTTCGAGCGTTACGGCAAATAAGTTTGGGGATAATTACCGCTCCATTACTGTCGCGGCTCTGTGTCCCCGCGCTGACGCTTGGGGCTCTGAAGGAATTATCGCCCACTTACATTCGCGGCTCTGTGACCCCGCGCTGACGCTTGGGGCTCTGAAGGAATTATCGCCCACTTACATTCGCAGCTCTGTGACCCCGCGCTGACGCTTGGGGCTCTGAAGGAATTATCGCCCACTTACATACGCGGCTCTGTGACCCCGCGCTGACGCTTGGGGATCTGCAAGAGACCTGCGCTGACGCTTGGGGCTCTGAAGGAATTATCGCCCACTTACATTCGCGGCTCTGTGACCCCGCGCTGACGCTTGGGGCTCTGCAAGAGACCTGCGCTGACGCTTGGGGCTCTGCAGGGGTCGGCGTCCGCCTTCGATAAATCTACGGCGGATAAATGCCGGCGACGGCTAAACAAAACCATAAAGAGGCAAAAATATAAAAAAAACGGCCAATTATCCAACGTCTGGCACAACCGTGATTTCGGCTATTATTTTTCAGTTCTTGACAAAGAGGCGGCTTTAATATATCATACGGGTTGGAGATAAACTGCGACAAAAACATCTTTTCAAGAGGATGGTTATGGACTCGGGAAAAGAAGGTTTCTTAGGACGATATAAGTGGCACACCGTGATTATTTGTGCCGCATTAGCAATCGTGCTTTTGCTCTCGGTCTTTACCAACATCTTCCAGATGGATGAAACCAATCGATTGCGTCAGCTCGTAGTAATGTTAGGCGCATTAATCATCTTGAGTGCACTTTTAGCAATGCTCTCAAGAGTATTTAAGATACTTGATGCACTTCGGGACTTTAGCGCAAAGCTCAAGGAAGTAACGGGAGCTTTGGAAAAGATACATTCGGGACTGGCGCAAATTGAACGCAGCACCCGCGTCAGCGAAACAGCGAAGGCCATTGCATTCCGCGAAGCAGACAAACAGTCACTGCGAGAGGCCGTCTTTGATAAGCTCCAGCAGCAAGATTTTGATGCGGCGAAAGATATAATCGATGAAATTGCCAAGCGCCCCGAATACGAGGAACTGGCTGAGCAGCTAAAAACCCAGATGGAAAAATACCGTACCTCAACCGACCAAGAACGGTTGAATCAGGTCATAGCGCATATCGAGAAGCTATTCGAACGCTGCCAGTGGGCCAAGGCAAGCGCCCAGATTGAAGAGCTGATAAGGACTTACCCGGACTGCGAACAGGCAAAGACAATGCGACAAAAATTAGTCGATAAAAAGCAGCAGCACAAAAGAACACTGCTGGCGGCGTGGGATGGTGCGGTAAAACGCCAGGAAACCGACCGCAGCTTAGAGATTCTAAAAGAGCTTGACATGTATCTGACGCCCAACGAGGCATTAGCCTTACAGGAAGCAGCAAGGGATGTTTTCCGAACAAAGCTGCACAACCTCGGGGTCCAATTTGCCATCGCTGTTACTGAAAAACGCTGGGCCAATGCGCTGGACACCGGCCAACAGATTATCAGCGATTTTCCAAACAGCAGAATGTCCGAGGAGATACGAGAAAAGCTTGGTGTCTTGAAGCAGAACGTTCAATTACACGACAGTTAAACGGCGGACATTTCATTCCGGCACAGCGGGGCAGATGGCTTTTCATTAACAATCTTTTACTATCGGCCATGCGCTAATATAGACTCATCGGCTCACGTTCGCGGCTGCCCTGGCGATAAATCGTAATGCCTTTACAACCAAACTGATAGGCTAATTTATAGGCCTTATTGACGGCGGCCACCGTAGCATTTTCGCTGAAATTTATGGTCTTACTGACCGCCGCGTCGCAATGCTCTTGAAAAGCCGCCTGCATCCGGATATGCCATTGCGGCTTGATATCATAAGCACATCTAAAAACCCTGCGTATCTTGGGCGGAATCTGAGCAATCTTTTGAATACTGCCCGTTTCGATAATCTGTTTTTCCAGCTTCTTGTTGTAAAAACCGCCTTTCTCGGCCACTTGTTTGAAAATAGGATTTATCTGCAGCATTCTTGAGCCGTTCAATATCTGACGGACAAAGACCGGCGAATAGACCGGCTCAATGCCGGAGGAACAGTCGGCGATGATGCTTATTGTGCCGGTTGGAGCTACGCAGGTAATAGCGGCATTGCGGACCTTTTTCTTTCTATTAGTCCGCCAGACACTATAACTCCAATTCGGAAACGGCCCGCGCAAATCGGCGAGCTCGCTGCTGGCCTTGCGGGCGTTACTGCTGATAAACCTCATAAGCTCCGACCCGAACTCGATGCCCTTTCGTGAGTCGTAAGGTATCCCAAGCAGAAATAAGCAATCAGCAAAGCCCATAACGCCTAAGCCGATTTTGCGATTTCCTTGCGCCAGCCGGACTGTATTTCTGACCGGATAATCGCACACATCAATAATATTATCGAGAAACCGCACAGCCAATCTAATAGTCTCAGCCAGGGCCGGCCAGTCCATTTCCGCTTTGCCCTCGACGAAAGACACGAATTTGACAAGATTAATGCTGCCTAAGGTGCAGGCCTCATAGGGTAACAACGGCTGTTCGCCACAGGGATTAGTCGCCTCTATCCGGCCCAGCAAAGGGGTGGGATTGTCACGGTTGATTCGGTCGATAAAAACCACGCCTGGCTCGCCGGTTTTATGCGCACAGTTAACGATCATTTTCCAGACGTCTCTGACGGTGTAAAATCGGCCAGCTCGCTTAGAGGCGGGCTTGCCTTTAGCCGTCAGATTGTACAAATCGTTTATTGTGTAGCTGGCAATATCAATTCGCCGCGGCAATAAATACCTCTGCTGGGTGCGTGGATTTGTTACGATGTGGAGAGAGCGGCCCGCTTTAGTTAGTGTTTTCATCCAATCATCGGTAACCTTGACCGAGATATTGAAGTTGGTAAAGGCGGTTAAGTTTTGCTTTGCGTGGAGAAATTTTAGAATATCTGGGTGTCCGACACTCATCATACCCATATTCGCACCGCGGCGAAAAGCGCCCTGCTGAATTGCATCGGTAGTCTCGGAAAAAACGCGCCAAAAACTTATGGGTCCCGACGTTGTGCCGCCGCTGGAAGCGACACGGTCGCCGGTTGGTCGCAGCTCGTCGAATGAAAAACCTGTGCCGCCGCCGGCCTTTTGAATCAGAGCCGTCTGCTTGATGGCCTCGAATATGCCTTCTATGCTGTCCTCGATGGGCAGGACAAAACAGGCACTGAGCATTCCGTGCCGTTGGGCGTTCATAAGGGTCGGAGAGTTGGGCAAAAACTTCAGCGACGCCAGCAAATCGTAGTATCTTCTGTGCCAGCCTTTGATTTGGTCGCTGTCGGCACCGTACTTGGCTTCCGCTTCGGCTATCAGTGAGGCTACCCTGCTGAAAAGCTGTGCCGGCGTCTCGATGCACTTTCCATCGGGGTCTTTAATTAGGTATCTGCTTTGCAAGACCTTCAAAGCATTTTCGCTAAGTACGGGAACGTCTCCGGGTGGTGGATATATACGGAATTCAGCCATAAAGACACTATCTTAAAAGCCCAAAAACGCAAAAGGAAAAATGCAAAATCGTAATTTAAGATTCAAAACTCAAATTTAAGCCTTGTACTATGCTTTTGAGTTTTTAGTTTTTACTTTTCAGTTTTTTTAAGCCATCTAAACCGAAAGACATCGCGAATCCTCTCACTAAACCGGATGCCCAAACGCTGCGTGCTTGTTTTAAACTCCATCCTGCTCAAATCGCTCGTGGTGGGCCCGGCCAGAGACTTGCCTAATACCGATAATAATCCAGCCGCAAGCAAACCAAGAAATGAATTTATTTTAGTGCTAATTCGCATACTCGTGATTCGTGAATCGTGATTCGTGGTTCGTGGCTCGTTATTCGTGGTTCGAGTGGGTCACGATTCATTACTTACGAACCCTATTGCTAAATTATCTCTGCACGGCTAATTTCAAGGAAGATAATAACTCCTGGCCGGTCCTGCTTATCTGCTCGGATTTGCCGAATAATTGATGCCTATCGAGAATCTGGGGCTTGTAATCATAGTATCTCTGCACGGCCTCGATACCGCCTTCAGCAGCCCCGCTGGTTTTATACTGGCCATCTAAAAGCCATGAGCTTACCTCGTCATCGTACTCAGCGGGATAAATAAGTGCCACTGCAAACTTATCGTCGCTGTATTTAGCCAGATGCACCTTGGCCCGGCAGGGCGGGGCATTCCGGACAGCTAAATTAACGAGCGATTTGAAATCGCTCTTAGCGGTTTCAAGCCGGCTGCAGTAAAAGAACATCCCAGCCTCGAGCTGGAAGACCTGCGACAGGACGCCTTTTAGTTCGAGCTTACCATCGGGGTAAGCTCTATGTATTTTGTAGACCTTGCCGTGCTTATATCTTTCGCTTTCCAGAAGCTCAGCCACTTCCTGGGCGGTAAAGCCCACGCCCACGTGGTCGCCGAAGTCGAAGATATACAGGCCGACATATCTCTGCGGTTTTTCAAGTTTCGGCAGTTTCATTCTTTTTATTATAACCACGGATTGCACGGATTGCACGGAAAAATATAGCTATAGAGAGCACAGAAAACACAGAGAAAAAACCACAAAAAGGCACAAAAAACACAAAGAAAAAAGCCACAAAAAGGCACAAAAAACACAAAAATTACCGATTAAATCTCAACACCTTATGCTTTTTTACAGCAAAGAATAGTTAATCTCAGATTGCACGAATTTTTTGAACCGACGGAGGATTGCCAGCCTAAATTTTACAATAATTTTATTGACTTTTATCGGACAAAAATGTATATTTGTTATAATTAATAATAGCTTTTGTTCTTCGGTCAAATGTGGTGATATGTATATAACATCGGGTGCACCACATATTCAAAAAAAGGCATAGTCCAAAGTAAGCTACTTTATTTTGGAGGAAAGGAAAGTGAAAACAAAATACATAACAACAAAACTGGTGGCGGTGTCACTTATTTCGATTGCTTTTGTTCTGGTTTTACTCAAGGCTGGTAGAGGCGGACTTGAGCAGTTGCCAGCATTTGAACCCACAACGAATAATCTTGATGAGATTTATAACTTAGCCCCTCAAGCCGTTACACCGTCGCCGCAACCGCTGGCGTTTGATTGCTTTTTGAAGATTGACGGCGTTCCTGGCGAATCAATCGACGATAAACACAAGGACTGGATTGAAGTACTATCTTACTATCATGGAATAACCAATGCTGCTACACGGACGGGGGGTGGGATGGTCTTGGCAATAAATCGTCCCACGCACGAAGACTTCATGGTAACAAAACCCTTAGACAAGTCAAGTCCAAAGCTGGCTTTATACTGCAGCAATGGCCAGCATATCCGGGAGGTTACGTTAGAACTTTTCAAAAACTATCCAGGTACAGGGCCTAACAGGTTTATGAAATACTCCCTGTCCGATGTGATTATCACTTCGGTCGGAACCAGCGGTGGCACCATAAGCAGTGAGACTTTGCCGATAGAAGAGGTCAGCTTCAATTACGGCAAAATTGAGTGGACATATACGGAGCGCGACTCTGCCGGCAACGCTAAAGGCGACGTCAAAGCCTCCTGGGATATAACAGCCAACAAAGGAAACTAAAGTAGTGTTGAGTTTTTTTAACTCAAAACTAAAGACTTAAGACTGTGCTGGCATTTTTCATCAGGGCGGGACATTGTTTGCATCTTCTACTCTTGAGGAGCGCCACTTACCGAACTCAAAAAACTCAAGGTATATGCGCAAATGGGTGACATCGTCACTGCGATTTCTACTTTGCATATAATCAATCGTTTTTTTCAGCAGGGCAATTCCCTCATCGTAGCGATGTTGGAACTCGAGCACCTTAGCAAGCTCGAGATAACCAGACAAGTCGTCGGGGTTCAGCTCAACGGCCTTCTTGAAAGCTTCGTAGGCGGCATCGAAATCGGCGAGCTTAACGAGGGCCTTTCCCAGCCAGAACTGCAGCCCGGCTGAGCGGGGGCGTTTCTGCACAAGCTCGCGAAAGAGCTGGACAGCGCTACGAAAATGCTCTTGTGCCTCTTTATCGCGATTAAGATTTTCGAGGGCTATACCTAAATCGAAGTAAATGCCTGCGATGCTGGGGCCATCTTCGGTTTGCTCAATGTATTCGAGGGCCTTCTTGTAGGCATTAACGGCCCCAGCAAAATCTGCCTGTTGAGTTAAAAGAGAACCTATCTGGCTATACGCTATCGTTGTCAGTCGCGGTTTGACATGAGCAGCTTTTTCATAAAAAGCGATGCCTTCTTTGGGCCTGCCCCTCTGGACAAACTTTTGCGCCTCTATCATATACCTGTGGGCGAGGAACTCTTCGGCACTACGGCGGACGACCGGAGCCAGCAGGTTCTCAACAGGGGCGTAATCGTCGGTCAGGATTATGCCGCGGGCCTTGTCTTTGAGGTAATCCATGCCGGATGCGCTCAGGCACCACAGGTTAACCTCCTGCCTTTGCTTGGCGATAATGTCGCTGACGTCGAGTCTTCGCTTCGCGGCAACAACCACAAACGTATTGCGGGCCCAATCAGGCATTCGGGCCTCGGTCATAACATAAACCTCGGCAAAGGTCTGCTTGAGGGTATTTACCACTGCGCCGAGATAGCGACCAAATTCGTAGACATCTATAACGGTGAGCATATAGAGGCCGTCATCAGCAAGGATGTTTGAAATTCTGTCGTTGAATTCCTTTGTGAGTAATTGGAAGGGTACGGCGTAATCGTTAACGGCATCGCCGTAAATGAAGTCGTAGAGCTTTTTCTGGTCGGTTTGTCGCCGCTGCTGCATAAGCTGGTCGATGTAATTTCGGGCATCCATCGTGATGGTCTTGATAGTTGTATTGCGTTCAAGGCCGAAGGCCCGAATTGCCGCTTCAGTAACGCCGCGGTCAATCTCGACCACCTCTATTAAGCTACCGGGCCAGGCCTTCTCAACATATCTTGGATAGACGTAGCCGCCCCCGCCGATAACCAATATAGATAGTTTTTCCCTTCCGGCGGTTAGGCCGGCTGTTACGGCAGCGTAAATCTTCGTGTAGAAGTACTGCAGGTCGTTTATGTCGTCCATTACTATTTTGCTGTGGGTAAGCTTATCCTGCATAAAGACGCGTTTGTCGGGGTCTTTAGAGGTGTGTTTGACCGACACATAGCAGTACGGCGTTTCGTCACTATAAATCAAAGATGGGTCATGTGGTTCTCTCAGAGCTAAGGCCGCGCCGACATCACGGCACCAGCGAGCCGGCAAAAGTGCCATCGACATTGCGAACAAGAAAACAACAGCCCAGATGCAGAAGAACCAAAGCCGTGCGCAATAGAGTATGCCCATAAGCAGAAGTATTCCTCCGACAAGCCAGACAATCATGGTTGTCCCCATCGCGTCGATTAGGTAGTATCCTGCAGCGAACGTTCCTGCGATACTACCGATAGCACCCCAGGCGTAAATTGCGCCAAGCGTCCTTCCGGAAGGCAGGCCCCGGTCGAGTGCCATCTTGGCCACGACCGGGCTTATCGTTCCCAGAAGAGTCGAGGGGAGCATAAAGACAAGAAACACGTGAGTAAAGACCCGCGCCGGCCAACTGAGATGCCACAACCAAATCCATTGGCCTGCAATGTTATTGAGAATTATAACCAATACACAGCTTAGCGATGAAATCACAAACAGAAGAGCCAGTGCCTTTGTGGCTCTGAAGCGGTCTGCGATTCGACCGCCGAGGTAATTACCCAAAGAGATTCCCGCTAATACGATGCCGATGACTGCGGTCCAGGTGTATAGAGACGAACCAAGGCACCTGGCGATAAGACGGGCCGCAACAAGTTCAAGCACCATAATGCAGAAACTCGAAATAAAAATGGTGGTAGTAGGCATGATTAAAAAAACCAGCACAGGATTTTTAGCGTTAATTTTTCCATTTTCCATAATCGTAAAGTGTAGGTAATCTCTTGCTCCCAATGCAAGCAAAAAATTCGACTTAATGCATGGTTTTGTGGTAATTATAGATGTTGTGCCGACCGGCGGTAAAACCGCCGGCTAAATATGAGTAGAGATTGCTGTTCTTTAGCTTGTCCGTTTCTTGATAAGCGGTAACTTTGTCTGTTCGCCGGTCGCTTCATTGACGACAATAAGCCCACCCATATCTTCACGCTGCAACTGCTCATTAGCATTCAAAAGCTCAATCCCATAAACTGTTCCATCCGGCGCGATGTCTACTACGAGTTCATCGCTTAGTCGGATTGATTCAACTTCAGCTTGTTTCTCTCTAAACCGAATGTAACCTATGTTATATCGCGGGTCGTATGTGAATTTCATAACTTTATCTCCTCGCAAATTCGCGTGGATGAAACCGCAATGCCATAATTTGAACTTTCCTTCCTTAGCAATATTGGGTCGAACATTAACCGTCAGTCAGTGTTAGCGGCTTATCTTCAATCGAGCAAATTTTCGTTTGCCGACTTGTACTACCATTCCATCGGCTGGCGCTATTTCTTTGTTAGGGTCAAGAACTTTCACTCCGTCTATGCTGGTCGAGGATTGTTTTATCATTCGCTTTGCTTCGCTGCTGCTTGGTACGAGTTTGCAATGCAACAATAATTTACTGGCCATAATCGGCTCAGCGGATATTTCAACTTCTGGCACCTTGTCGGGGAGTTGTTTTTGCGCAAAGACCCTATCAAATTCAACTGCAACAGCGTCGGAAATACTTACTGTATCCGACACTTTAATTGATAGTGTATCAGAGGGCGTCTTGTCCCAGAACTGTGCTACAATCGTTTTACCTAACAGTACCTTAGCTTCCTTCGGATGCGTTTTCTTGGGACTAATAAGCTCAGCTATTTTTTCGGTGGGCAGGTCAGTTAAAAGCGTGAAGTAGTTTTCCATCATATCGTCGGAGATGCTCATAACCTTGCCGAACATATCGTTCGGCTCATCGGTTACGCCGATGTAATTGCCTTTGGATTTGCTCATTTTCTCTTTGCCGTCCAGGCCGATAAGGAGCGGGGTAGTAATAACGACCTGCGGCGACTGACCGTATGCTCGCTGGATATCCCGGCCGATGAGATTGTTGAAAGTCTGGTCTGTGCCGCCCAATTCGACGTCGCTTCGCACTACAACCGAATCATAACCCTGCAATAAAGGGTACAGAAATTCGTGCATAAAAATATCTTCGTCCGCGCGGAGGCGCTTTTTGAAGCTGTCCCGCTGAAGCATTTGAGCGACGGTTTTTTTGGCGACCAGTTGAATTATTTCGATGGCGGTCAGCTTTTCAAGCCATTCGCTGTTATACTTTATTTCAAGCTTCTCTTCAGATTTATCAAGAATTTTACCTGCCTGATTAAAGTAGGTCTCTGCATTTTCCTTGATTTGTTCTGGCGAGAGCATCGGTCGGGTCGTGTCCTGGCCGGATGGGTCGCCGATTCGAGCGGTGTAGTCGCCGATGATAAGAACAGCCTTGTGGCCGAGGTCCTGGAACTGCCGCATCTTTCTAAGTACGACCGTATGGCCGAGGTGTATATCGGGGCTGGTCGGGTCCAGGCCGAGCTTGATTCGCAACTGCCTGCCCGCCTTAGCCGCATCGGCGAGCTTTTCAGCAAGCTCGGCCTCGGTAAAGATTTCAACCGTGCCACGTTTTAGAAGTTCGAGCTGTTCTGCAATCGTCTGCGCCATAGATTTTTCACGAACGACACTGGGCAACAGGCACCGTGTTAACGATACCCGAGCTGTATAAAATAAAGCCAGGATTTCTATTGAGCGAAATTATAAAGCATCAGAGGAAAACAAGCAACAATCATCAGCAAACGCGAAAAGCCAGCCCGAAGAAGCCACTGGGCCCAAAATGATACGGCGTAAACGGCATCTGAATCTCACCTCAAGGAATAATAGCTAAATGCCGGTTAAATAACTACCTTTTTGCAGATAGTTTTGGACGTAGTCTTTGACTGCATCTTCGAGCGGTGTAGTTTCTTGCTTGTAGCCGGCTTTGCGGAGCTTGGTTATGTCGGCTTGTGTGAAATACTGATATTGATTGCGGATTGATTCGGGCATTTCGATATATTCGATGCTCGGCTTTTTGTCCATCGCGGCAAAAACCGATTTTACGAGGTCGTTCCAGGTGCGTGCCTTGCCGGTGCCGATATTAAACAGCCCACCCGTCTGTGGATTGTCATAGAAAAACAAGGTCATATCTACTGCGTCTTTGACGTAAATAAAATCCCGCATCTGCCCGCCGTCTTTGAATTTGGGCTTGTAGGACTTGAAGAGGCGGACTTTACCGGCTGCCTTTATCTGCTCAAAGGCCTTTATAACAAAACTCCGCATATCGCCCTTATGATATTCGTTCGGCCCAAAGACATTGAAGTATTTCAAGCCGACAATTTTCTTTAATAGGCCCGCTCTTTTGGCCCACAGGTCAAAGAGGTGCTTGGAATAGCCGTACATATTCAGGGGCCGAAGTTCAGCGATTTTTTCTTCGTCGTCGCTAAAGCCGGCCGAGCCGTCACCATAGGTAGCTGCACTCGAAGCATAGATAAAGTGAATATTATCGGTCGTTGCCCATTGAGCCAATAGTTTGCTGTACTCGTAGTTGTTTTTTATCAGGTATGAAGCATTTGTTTCTGTGGTGTCCGAGCAGGCACCGAGATGGAAGACCGCTTCAGTAGGGAAATTGAGCTTATTTTCAACGACCATTTCTAAAAAATCGTCTTTCTCGACATAATCAGCGAAGGCCAGATTCCGCAGATTCTTCCACTTCTGGTCTGTGCCAAGCTGGTCGACAACAAGGATGTCAGAGATTTGCCTTTTATTTAGTGCCGCAATTAGAGCCGAGCCGATAAAACCGGCTCCGCCGGTAACTATTATCATTTTGAAAGTCCCATAATTGGTTTTGACCGGATTAACAGGATTTTTTTGTTTTTTTAAGACGTTGTTTTATTCTGTAAATCCCGTCTGAACTGGTTGGTTAGTTTTCGCAAGCTTAATTTGCAGCGGCAAATGTGTCAAATGTTTAACCGGAATTTTTCAAAGCCACAGAGGACACAGAGAACACAGAAAATCAATTTTTATTAGCCACAGAGGGCACAGAGAACACAGAAAATCAATTTTTATTAGCCACAGAGGACACAGAGAACACAGAGAATCAATTTTTATTAGCCACAGAGGACACAAAGAACACAGAGAATCAATTTTTATTAGCCACAGAGGACACAGAGAACACAGAGAATGAAGTGAACCTTATTAAAGAAATTACGACATTCGACATAATTTTAGGCGTTTTTCCAAAAACAACAGTCTGTAATTTTCGGCTATACATGTAACCTCTTAAGTAATAAAAAGTTAATTCGCATTTTCACAAAACTCATGAAATATGCGGGCTAAGTTCTATGTGCGCATAAAAAAACCGCCCAAAGCTTGCCAGAAGTCGCGGGGCTGGCCAGGCGGTCAGGATAAAGCTAAAAATCAAGGATTCAACACAGGGCGATATAGCTTGCAATGGCCAGGATCAGAATCCGCCTTTTGTTAAATATGAATGGAAGCCAGGTTTCGTAATAAAATCTTTTCATTTTTAATCCCCCCCAACCGTCAAATATTATTTTATTATGTGATTATCATAACCGAAATGGTTATTAAAAGCAAGAGAAATCTCAAGCTATTAAATGTAAGTGCTTTTTTATAAAAAGGTTACATTTCGGAAAGGCGGCAGGTTTTACCCCGCCCCGCACTAATTGTAATGAAATGGGAGACTCAAACTATATCAAGAAAGGTTCATATCGACGACAACAATTAGTGCGGTGTCAGCAGCCACTTAAACCAAATTTTTAAAAGCCACAGAGGACACCCCACTACGTCCCTTCGGGACTACGCAGGGGCAGGCAGAGAACACGGAGAATCTTTATAGATTGAAGAGACGCTGGGCATTAGCGCCAAAAATTTTTCCTTCATCCTGCGCCGGTAATTTCAGGGTAAGTAAACAATCAATAATCAATTTAGGGTCCACCCAAGGATGGTCGGTGGCAAAGAGTAAGCGGTCAGCGCCCATAAAATCATAGCCAAACCGCATTGCCAGCGGCAGGGGCGAGACAATATCAAGGTAAACCTGCTTAAGATATTCGCTTGGTGGCTTTTTAAGGTATTTCGGGCCACGCTTCAAAACCTGAGTCTGGTGGTCAAGCCGTCCGATGATGTAAGGCAATGTCCCACCAAGATGGGGACAGACGAGCTTGAGCGTCGGGTATTCATCGAGGATACCCGACAAAATGATGCGAGTAAGGGCAATAGTATTGTCAAACATATTCCCCAGGCCGCTAATCATTTCGTAGCCCTTTACAGCACTTGCCGTTACCGGCAGGGCCGGGTGAAGAAGAATTGGAATGCCCAACTCCACCGCACGAGCATATAAGGGCTGGAATTCGGGCTCATCGGGAAATTTGCCGGCAATATTGGTATAAAGTAGAATTCCCTTTATACCAAGCTGGTGAACGCAACGGTCGAGCTCAACCATAGAGGCATTCACATCCTGGAGCGGTAGAACACAAAGACCAAAGAAGCGCGTCGGATGTTCCCTCACAACTTGGGCAATGTAGTCATTAGCAATCTGTGCGACTGCCGGCCCTTCTTTACCAAACCACTCAGGACCCGGGTCATTGATGCTCAATGCGGTCATTGCAATGGAGTTGACATCCATATCAGACAATTTAGCCGCCACATCCATATGCTTTGGCAAGATGCGACGGTGCCAATCTGCCATCTTTACGTAACGTTCACCATCTTTGCGATAAATAGTTGGGTCGCTTTCCCGTTTCTCCATCAGGGCAACAAGTTCAGGCACAAACAGGTGACTCTGGCAGTCAATGCGAAGCCCTGCCTGCTCGAGCTGCGCAACCGCAACCTTACTGGAATACGTTGAAGGGTTGCGCTGCTCGTACGCGGGGGTTGCCGTTCTGTCTGCATCGCGCTTCTGCGATGCCGCCCCCGCCGTTTTGCTTCGCAAAAGCGAAGCAGCGGGGGCACTAAGCCCGGCTGCCTGCAGAAAGTTACGCCGTGTAAATGAGGAGAGTTTTATGCTCATTGCTTGACCAGATAAATGAAGCAGTCGCTTGTCGCTGGTGATTCGTATTTTGGTTTACGAGCGACGAGCCACGGGACCGGAGTGACGAAGAGTCGCTTCATATAGATTTCTTTTGCACTCGGCATCAGGCCAACTTGCAGACCGCTTCGGCGATAAGCTCGGCTATCGGCAAACGCTGCGGGCAGCGAGCTTCCGCAGTGCTGTAGTCGATGCTGAGCAGTTTGTTTCTTGCAGCACGAGGAATTTCAGCGAAAAGCTCTCTTGCCATTTCCTTTTCGCCATAGCTATTGTAGTACATCAAATACCGCATAATGTCACTGACGTAAGGTGCGTCCAATAGAGCAGAGTTACAGATATTGGAACAGCCGGCACAATAACCGCTGCAGGTCGCCTCGGCATATTCCTTCAAGACATTCTTATCCGTTTGGGTGAGCTCGGTTTTATCGAGCGAAGCTGCAACGTTCTGGTTTAAAACAGCCACGTTCATCATTCCTACGCAAGCTGAGGTGAACCTTTTATCCTCCAATACGACCTTTATCATTGCCTGCTCGGGTGTAAAGCCTCTCTGGAGAAAGTGAGCGGTCAATTTTTTGGCCTCTTCGGTATCGATTTTTTGGCCGCGTCCCAAAGTCTTCATAGCAACAAGACCGATGTTCGCCTTGTGGCACGCCTCGATAGCGGCGTTCAAATCTTTGTCCTGCATCAATCGGAAACTGTAACTTGTCATTATCACATCAATCCAGTCGAGCTTTGCCGCCGCTGCAAGGCATGGTGCCATATTCTGGTGGACGGTAAAACCAAAAAACCGAATCAGCCCCCGCTTTTTTGCGTCTTTGGCCCATTGTTTTAATTCATCAGTCAATTCAGCAGGGTCCTCCATTACATGAACACCATAGTACAAATCGATGTAATTGGTATTCAGTCTCTTTAGGGAGGTTTGAAGACGGTCTTCCACCGCTGTTACCACTGCCTTCGGGGTCGGTTCCTTCCTTGCTCCCGATGCCTTGGTGACAAGGAACAAATTCTTTCGGAGGTCTGGATTTTTCGACAGAAATTTACCTATGCCCAGCTCGGCATTGCCATTTGAGTAGCTATATGCTGTGTCCCAGTAATTAATACCCCACTTGAGAGTGTTTCGCAACAGGATTTGGTTGTCGGTGTCGACCCTGAGTGTCCCAAAAGACAGGCATGGGACCTCAACCCCTGTTTTGCCCAGCTTTCTCCTGGGCACCTGCGGGAGCTGGGACTCTTGTGTTTTTTCCGGTGTTTCCGACTCAACAGGAGCCGGCTTAGTTTCTGCCCTGCCCTTACATCCGACAAAAACAGAACCCAAACCTGCCGCCCCTATTGTCTTTAAGAAATTTCTTCTATCGATATTACTTTGTTTCCTCTTCATAGCCTTAAACTCCAACAATTTCTGATTTTTTCCCGATATTTTTCATGCTACGCTTTCTACGCCGCCTCGGCCAGAAGCTCGCCTATCGTCAAACGCTGCGGACAGTTACTTGGCCGCCGGCAGGCAAGCCAGCCAATCAACGGCTGGTAAACTTCTGCAGGATTATAATCCATTACGTCCTTTAAGCAATAATGTTCTATCAGCATTTCTTGTTTCACCTTCCGCAGAGACCCTTACGGCTTTTTCGCCGCTCACAGGGCACTCGTGCTCGCAAACTCCGCAGCCGATACACTTTTCAATATCAACATAAGGTTTTTGCAAGCGAAGTTGGATTTCGATTTTGCTGCCTGGGTTGAGCATTTTTTCGAAATTCTGAGCAGAAAAAATTTCGATTGAATTTTCGGTATTTGCCGCGATGGGCCAACGGCCGGTCTGAGCATACCCGCCTTTGGCGGGTCGGAGTTCATCGCCTTGCTCCTGCGGTTTGTTGCGTAAGCCAGCAGCGGGGACGCAATAATAATCACCTGTAGAAAATTTGCCAGGCACAATGGCCTGCTCAACTTCTACAGTATTACCAGTTACTTTTTTTACTGTCAAAATGCCGTCTCTTACCGTGTTGAAAGATTCCTGCGTGTAAATCGCCTTGGGGCTGACCGGGCAGTTTTCTTCGCAGACGATACAGGGCTTATCCATCGCCCAGGGAAGACATCTGTTGCGGTCAAAAAATGCGGTGCCTATCCTGATAGGGCCGAACTCGGTAAACTCACCTGTTCCTTTTTTTTCGTCCAATGTAATCGGCCTGATAGCTGATGTCGGACAAACCTGCCCGCAGGCCACGCAGTTTAGCTGACAGCCGCTTGAGCCGATTCGGTTGTTCAGCACAGGTGTCCAGAGATTTTCCAATCCTCCTTGGATGCCGCCGGGCTGGATAACATTCGTGGGACATATCCGCATACATTGGCCGCACTTGATACACCGTTTTAGGAATTCTTTTTCCGGCAGTGCCCCTGGCGGACGAATCACCTTGTGATACCAGTTACTGCCCAGCTTATTGCTCAGTCTGACCGCCGGGGCGGCAAAGATGCCGCTGGCCAATGAAAGAACAAAACCCCTGCGAGAAATATCCGGGTCTGTAACTTCGCCCGCCAGCGAAGGCCCGGGCTGGTAACCTATCAGCTCATCATTACAATCCTCTCGGCAGTTAAAGCAAAGCACGCATTCACTTATTTTTATTTTGCCGGCCGGCTCGCAGCCGCCTTCGCAGGACTTCTCACACAATTTGCAGTTGATACACTGGCTTTGTTTCTTGCCGATTCGCCATATAGCAAACCTGCCGAGGATGGCGAACAACGCTCCCAGAGGACAGATGAATCTGCAGTAAAATCGAGGGATAACCAGATTAAGCAAAACCGCCGTCAAAAATATCACGAAGAGCAACCACGCCCCCTCATAAAAGCGCGCTGTTACCGAAACGAAGTCAACGGTCATGTCAGCAATGGGCAGTAATAACAGATTAAAAGAGCGGGTTACAAGCGGTATAGGGTCGAGCAGACCTGTCTGCAAGGAGCCGGCTAAGGATGGAAACGCAGCCATAAACAAGAAGAATATTAGAATGAGGTATTTTATGCACTGGGCCTTTCGGTATTTGTTTAACTGGATTTTTTGCGCCGCAGTTTTCTTTCGATTACTTAGAAAGCCCACGAAGTGCTGCAGCGCCCCGAAGGGACAGACCCAGCCGCAGAAAAATCGACCGAATATAATGGTCAATACAATCGTCGCAAGCGCCCACAAGAGAGGCCGGTAAAGCGTATGCGTTGTCAATGCCGTTCCAATTGCCGCTAATGGGTCGAGCTGCAAAAACCAGTTTATCGGCCAGCCTTGGCCGACGGCAGGCGAGCCTCGCACTTGCCAGAGTTTATCACCTATCGTGCTGACTATGCAAAACCAGACAAACATCAAGAAAAAGAAAACCTGACTTATACGCCTTGTCTGAACAATTTTCATAGTTACAAATTAAGGAGTTGCAGCTAACAAAGAGGAAGCAGCGGCTCATCCGGCGATTCGGGGTTGGGAACAAGTTTTCTTTTTTGGGGGGCAATGTGCCAATCCATTTCCTCAAGTGGAAGCGATCCGAGAAGGGGTTTTGTACCCCGTGGAAGTTCTATTGCTCGAACCTGGCATGTTCTGCCTTGAACCGATAGCTCGACGATGCCAAAAACAAGGTAAGTATGTCGGCCTCCATCAGCGGTGTAAACTTGCACCCGGCCAGTTTCCTCCAACTTGAGCTTCTCGATGAGCTCGGAAGGAAGAGACAACTCGGCTGCGCCAGAGTCAACGAGGGCTTCACATTCTATATCTTCACCCCTCTGCTCCTCTGGCAAGAACCTGTTCTGCCAATTCTTTAATTTAATTGGAACCTTGAAAACACCCATGTACTCAACTCCTTTTCAGCACAGTTACCGTTTTGCGTGTATCTGAAGTCGCCAAAGGCGATTTGCATGAGGACCTAACATAAATCAGATACGGGCTGTTATCTGCCGTCGGCTTAAAGAGTATCATGGTATTTTTCCTGTCTTTTCCTAAACTTCTTTACTCTTTTTTGCCCTTGTGCTATCCCAGTAACTTTATTGACCAACTTATATGGATCTTTATTAATTTGGCGTCCTGTAAATCTTACAACTCTCCAACCCTCTTTGCGCAAAAACTTGTTTTTTTCTCTATCCCATTCTTTATCTTTAGCTAAGGTGTGATACTTTCTGCCATCACACTCAATAGCAATTTTTACTTCCGCGTCTTCCCCTTCGGGAAAATAAGCCAAATCTATTCGATATCCTTTTACTTTGTATTGAGGGATAACATCTATTTTCTTCGCTTTAAATGCCTTAAATAATCTTAGTTCAATTGGTGACCCTAAACCATATTTATTCATTTGTTTCTTTTCTCTTCTCTTCAATAAAAAGGATAACACTACTATAAAAATAATAAAAATGAATACGTATGCCATATTTGCTTCTCTCTTCTACATTTTAATTTCATGTAGTCCAGAGTCGACAGCAGACAGCAGCATAAGAAACCGCCTTAAATTTTCTGTTTAAGAACTCAATTGCGTATAACTATTATATATGCATAATACGATGTACGCAATTTGAAATGTGCTGGCTCGAATTATTCTAACTTATTGTCGCCATTTTTGGTTTTAGCGATTCATAATCGGTTGTCCCTGCACCGGCTTTTTCAGCGTGGGTGAGATAAGGCAAATCCGAGACCTTCAATTCCAGAAGCGTGCAGCCGTAGGAATCGGCTGCAACGCAATCAGTGCTTGCTATCAAAGTATCTGCTCGCCTCAAGTCTGAGACGGAGCCTCCGGTCGGGCCGTTGGTCATCATAACTTCTGTGCCGTCCAGTATCACTAATGTGGGCCTTACCATCATAGATAGCTCGGCAATGATGGTGTTAATATCCTGGTGAAAAACGTTACGCCGTCCACCTAAAAGCCCATACCAGTTCTTCATCGTCATCGAAGCGCCGGCCCTGTGATGGTGCTTAACAGGGGCGATGCCGATAAGCTTGTCAACATCACCGAACGGCTCAAAGAATATAGGCCAATTTCTGATAAGCTTACCGCCTGCCAGCGAAGTTCGTTTGAAAAGATGAGGCTTCGGCAAAATGACCTTTGCGCCGGCCTGGTCGGCCGCTTTGCCGACACCGCTTAAGGTAAAGCAGCTCGCAGGGTCGTTAATCGGATTGTCGGTAACAGTAACCTGCTTTGCGCCGGCTTTATAGCACAGCCGAACCACTTCGGCCACGAGTTCAGGCTGGACCGTTGCTCCAAGCATCGGCGGTGACGCAAATGCGACATTTGGCTTTATAGCGACCGTCTCGCCGGGCTTGACAAATCTTTCCATACCGCCGAGCAAATCTATTGCCTTATTGACGGTCTTTAATCGAACAGGACCTTTGACAATGCTTATCGTCTGGCCGGGTTTGCCCGGCACCGAAAAATCCGGCAAAGTAACGAGCGATTCGGTATCAACGCCAGCCTTCGGCCCGTGGCTATCATAAAGCTGATGAGAAATTAAACCAGCGGCGGCGATAGAAATTCCCGCCTTACCGGCCCGGGCCAAAAATTGCCTTCGGCCGAGATTTTTATCGTTTTGTTCAGTCATTCCTTACCGTTTCCTGCCGCCTTACTGAGTTTATCTATAAGTCTGACTGCTAATTCTTCCGCCGAGTGCTGATTTTCAGCTTCGTGAACGCCGACAACAAAAGGCCCTGTCGAAAGCACAATCTCAATGGTGTCATAGAAATCGAGGACTTTGCCTTCGAGACTTTTATTGTTCGCCTCCCTTATTTTGGCACCATTTTCAATCAGAAATTTGCGATAGCTCTCTGCGACTGCCTCAGCATTTTTGCGGTCAGGGCGTTTACTAAGAAAAGCGCTAATGCTCCGGCTGTCGAGCTTATATTGACAGACAAAAGTATCGGTCAAACCATCAAAGCCAAAGGCATTTGCCAGGTACAATTTGGCACTGCCGAGGACGGCATTCTCGTCGGGAAATAAACTCAACTCAGCTATCTGTTCAACTTCACCGACTCTCAATCTGCCCATAATATTTCCTGCAATATCCGTCATTGCCTTAGACAATTGAGCCGATTCGGCTGAACCTATCAATTCAATGTAATATTTTCCGTGGACGAAATAGAGGGCATTGGTGGTCCTGTATCCAAAAGAGGGATGGAAAAGCGAGAGAATATCTGCGTCCGGCCTCCTTTGTACGCTGTAAACCGAAAACGCATTTCTGATGGCGGCCATATCATAAACAAAAAGCTCCATCCACAGACTCTGGTCATCTTTGCTTATAAACCGCTGAGTAAACAATTTTTCAAATCCGGATTCGATATAAAGAGGTGCTTTGCCGTTGATTTTTTCATAAAGATTATCAGGAACATAAAGCTCACTTTTCGAAAGCGTTTCAAAGCCGACAGGCGCCAGCGAAACTAAATCCGGCTCTTCTTTGGTTTCCCGCAAAGCGGGGTCCCTCCTGCTTACGCCTTGGATTTGTGCTGACAGCTCAGCGGTTTGGGCCTCCGTACCGAATCGGCTTATATCCACGTCGGCCTGCTTTATGAACACACCAAGGCCGATTAGAAAAAGAACCGCCAACAGAAGGACGCTTACAACGGATTCAAGACGCTTATTTCGGCTGAGAACCGAACCCATGGCCAACTCCAGTAAAAAGAATTGACAATTTTCAATTGACAATTTACAATTAAATAAAAGGGCAATGAGAAATAGTAATGGTCAATAGTAAATAGTCAATAGTAAATTGATTCACGGAAATCAAAATAAGCCAATGCGCACGATATAAGCTGTCATAGATGACTAATGAGGCGGAATGGGCTCTGCTTATTATCTTAATAGTTATCCCATTTTGGCGACTCTTTTCCAGAACAGGTCACTCCAAGTGGATTAGTTTGCTGGCTCTTATTCCGGGGGGTGGCTTTGGTTGCCTTTGTCGAGGATTCCTATTCGACAAGGTGGCTCAGGTAGTGTATAATATTTTGAAACAAATAAGGAGACCGAAATGATTCAATATAGTAGATATATTCTGGGGTGGGCACCACATGGGTGGGAGTGGATTGTTATCTTGGTTGTAGCTCTGCTGATATTCGGCAAACGGCTGCCCGAAATTGCCCGCAGCGTGGGTAAAAGTTTAACCGAATTCAAGAAAGGCGTTCGTGAAGCCCAAAATACTAAGGATGAGATAGTTAATGACATTACAAAAGTCAAGGATGATATGGTAAAACAGGCTGAGGACGCCGCTGGTCTGAACGAGTTAGACAAAAACAACTAACAGACTGGTAACTGGTGAATGGTAATTGGTTAAATGGTAAATGGTTAAATGAATTTAATCTATTCCAATTACCAATAACCAATTACCAATTTCCGATGACCAATCCAAATGGGCGATGTCAAAAAGAAGAAAAAGGTGCAACAGGACCCCCTTGATACCACTATGAGTCTGGGCGACCACCTTGAGGAACTGCGCGCACGGCTTATCCTTGCGCTGCTGGGGCTGGCGGTCGCTCTTATCGGATGCCTTGTGTTTGGCAAGCTCATAATAATGTTCATTGAAATCCCTTATATGAAGGCATTGGGTCCGGATGCACCCATGCAAAGCATAGCTCCAGCCGATGGATTCATCAGTTATATGGAAACCTGTATGGTCGCAGGCACAGTTATAGCCTCCCCCTGGATTTTTTATCAGTTGTGGTTATTCGTTGCTGCCGGCCTATACCCCCATGAAAAACGATATGTTTATATGGCCATACCTTTCTCGGCTGGATTGTTTATCACAGGCGCCCTATTTTTTATCTTCATAATCGCGCCGCTTACCCTGCGAGTTCTGGTGATATTCAACAAAAACGTGCTCGCAATTAGCTCCAACTGGACATTCCCGAACTATTTATCATTTGTAGCGACGATGATGCTGGTATTCGGTCTGGCGTTTCAGACTCCAATAGCCGTTTTCTTTCTGAATAAGACCGGGCTTGTTTCGACCCAGACTCTGTGCAGGATAAGGAAATTTGTATTTCTTGGCACTGTTGTCATCGCGGCAGCCGCCACACCGGGCGGCGACCTGCTTACCCTATTCGCACTGGCACTTCCGATGTATTTTCTGTTCGAGCTGGGCGTATTACTGGGTTATATTGCAGAAAAAAGAAAAGTACAAACTGACTAACTAATTCTTAGAGGCTGTAACAAAATGAACTCTGAAATTGCTCGATGGGTCTGGATTCCCGCTTTCGCGGGAATGACAGATGGGCAAAGTTCTTTTTGTTAGATGTTCTTAATACAAATTAACTAAAAGGGATTGGGCCGATTACCAGCCCAACCCCTTATAGTTCTTTCTTTGTCCCCGTGCTTTCTTGTCCCTGCTTTCGCAGGGGGTAAACTTATACCTGCGGAAGCGAGGAGCAAGAATGATAGCCTCTGCGATACTATCTTCCCGTCAGTTAAGGGGCTTCGTACGCGCCAATGTCATAGGCGGCGCCCTGCGGACGCGGGGCACCATTATAGTCATTGGTCAAAGTCACACCAACAGTAGCAGGGTCTACACCTGCATTGATAGCCGGTGAACCTGCAGCCGGAACGTAATTGGCACCCAACAGCGGGTCTTTCTGAATACTGCCTTTATGTGTTCTGTTCGTGATGTCCATTTGCTTGCCGTCAGGTTCCAGATTGTTGAAGAAGATGCAATTCACCGCATTTATCGAGAAATTGCTGCGAGAACTCAAGATGTGGTCGTTAGTGGCTTCGGCACCAAAGGTGTTGTTGGCGAAGATACAGTTTATAACCTGCGTCGTATCTGTCATTTCGTCATCAACGCCGTCGGCATTCGTGTCGGCAACGTCTGCGTTGTTGTAGATTATGTCCTCATCAGGCTGGAAGTTGCCCACGAAGGTGCAGTTGACGAACTTGCTGTTGCGCCTGGTCTCAATCATCCGGTCGGCAGCGTCTTTTGCGATGTTGTTGGCGAAAATGCAATTGGTGACGGTCAGTTCATGAGATGACTCGTTTCCGATAGCCAAGACGTTGCCGTTGTCGAAGGAAGTATTTCCTTCGAACCAGCACGAGTCGAGGCGGACAATGCTGCCGACTGCCCCGGTTCGAATCGCACCGCCGTCATCGGAGGCGTTGCCGTTCTTTAAAATGCATCGGTTGGCGATTAAGGTAGTGCCGGGCGTGATGGCCGAGGCCGAGCCTCCCTGTACCGTGATATGGCCGCCATCACCATCAGCACCTTCTATTGAAACGGAATCTGGAGAACAGGCATAGTTGCCATCGAACAGACAATCGTTAATGGTAACAACCGACAGGCCGGTAATGTTGACAGCGCCTCCGTCATCTCCGTCTCCTTCAGCAGGGGTATGATTGTTCAGGAACTCGCAGTTCTGGATGGTACCTACGGCCCCGTTGTCGATGGTCATCGCACCGCCGTCGCCACTCTTGTCGCCGTTTACTATCAAGTGGCCGGCGCTGCCGACAGGATTGGCGTTGAGGTAGGCCTGAAGTTCCGCGTCGGTAAGATTTTCGTCGGCACCACCACTGAGGATGTCGAACCACCCAGGGTTGTCTGCGATGCCGCCGTTCTCTGTCTGAGCGGTGGCGAGCGTATAAGGCGTTCCAGTGTAGTTGTTGAGCAGGTCGCGGGCGGAACTCAAGATATCCTGGCGGTCATCAGTGTCCGCCACACAGTTTTGGATGGTCATTCCGTCCAAGACCCAGTTCTTCGGACCAGTGGTGTTCGGCACGCCGACGCCGCTTGCATCGACCTGGCCGTTTGTGGCGCTGCGGTCGCCCCATGCGGTAAAAGCACGCGTTGTGCCGTTACAGTCGATAATGGTCAGGCCGGCACCGGCGCCTTTGTAGGTGACGCCTTCTTTGATTTCAATCGACGCCGTGATGACGTAGGCTCCCGCGGCGAGCTCGATGACGTCGCCGGCCACGGCTGTCGCGTTCGCCGCTGCGATGTCACCACCTGCTGCCACACTGATAGTGGCTGCATACGCACCGTTAGACATTGCGATTGCCAAAAGCACCGCAATTATCGCGTTCCATATTTTCTTTCTAACTTGCATAACTTTTTTCCTCCATTAATTTTAAACTTCCCCCTCTCATTACTTGAATATTGAGTTCATTTACATAATAAAACCGGGCCTAAAGCCCTATGTTGCAAGAAGAATTAAATTTCTATACATAATACATTTCCTCCAAAAAATTTCACATTCACCGCAAGCCAAAACCCTGACTTATCCTGGATGCTCGATACTGGATACTCGATACTGGATACTCGATACTCGCAGGACGATGGACGAGAATCGAGAATCGAAAATGACAAGCAACAAAGGGCATCAGCGAACTTTGTGCCTGTGCGGCAAAACTACGTAGCGTTTGACTTTACCCTCCTTTCTTGAGAACACCGATTAATGTCCTGAAATCACCTTAATTCTCCGATTTCACCTATATAATTTTTTGACAGGATTAACTGGATTATCCTGTATATCCTGTCTTTTTTATAGCAAATTAGCCACCCTCTCGTCAAGAAGAATATTATACCAATTGTGATTATGTGATTAAAATTTGCGCTTATGTCATTTCGACCGAAACCCCCATCGTCTTCCCCTTAGGGGAGCGGGGGCGTAGCGGAGAAATCTGTTCAAATAGATTTCTCGACTCGCCTCTCGCCGCCGCGTAGCTTTGGCGAAGCGGGGACGGCTCGCTCGAAATGACGCGAATAAGTGCATTAATTAGTCACAACTGATATTATCAAATGATTAGAATGCCTTTGAACAGAAAGAATAGGAATGTATAACTTCTGTAATAACAAGCTTTTACAAATGCTAATCGAGGACAATCTCGTCCCGATAGGCTGGAACGGTCACCTGCCATCCTGTTTGTTTTCTGACAAAATCGCCGAAGCTGCAGGCACTTTCGGTCTCACCATGCACGACAAAGACCCTCCGTGGAGGAGCTTGCAATTCTCTCAACCAGCCGAGCAACTCATTTCTGTCGGCATGGGCTGAAAAACCGTGTATCCGAACCACCCTGGCCTTGACCTGATACTGCTGGCCGAGTATCCTGACTTCCTTCTGGCCATCGACAATTTGTCTGCCGAGCGTGCCGGTCGCCTGATAGCCCACAAACATTATGGTACTCTGCGGCCTGGAGATGTTATTGACCAGGTGATACTTGATTCTGCCGCCGGTGCACATCCCTGACCCTGCTATAACCATAACCGGCTTTTTTATACGTTTAATTGCCTTTGACTGCTCGACGGTGCCCGCCAGCTCCAGTCCCGGCAGGTCAAAAGGTGATTTATGCCGTTTGACAAATTCAGCCATCTTCTCGTCAAACAACTCAGCGTGATGTTTAAAAACCTCGGTAACCCTCGTAGCCATCGGACTATCGAGGAAAATCCTCAATTGCGGTATCGTTCCATCAAGTAATAATTCGTTTATATAATATAGAACCTCCTGGGACCGTTCGAGAGCGAAGCTCGGGACGATAATATTACCGCCGGCTTTTTTCGTCGAGTTTATCACGTCAGCAATCAACGTTTTTATATCTTCGGGCTCCGGATGTATTCGATCGCCGTAGAGGGACTCAACGAGAACATAATCTGCGTAGTCAAAAACGGTTGGGTCGCATACGATTGGCCTGCCAGGCCGGCCGATGTCACCAGAGAATAAAATGATTCTTTCCTGGCCCTGCTGGCGTACCTTTACCCTTATGATAGAAGAGCCGATGATATGACCGGCGTCATAAAAAGACGCTTGCACCCCATCGCCGATGTCTATGGACTTGCGGTACTCAACGTGCGTAAAAAGCGGGAAACAGGCCTCAACGTCCTCGGTAGTATAAAGCGGGACCTCCGGATAGGGGCCTGCCCGACCTTCCCGCTTATGTCTTTTGAGCTTATACTCAGCGTCCTCCTGCTGAATCTTAGCTGAATCCAGTAATATGATTTGCGCAATCTCCGCGGTGGCGGGGGTACAGTATATCTTACCTTTGAATCCCTCTCGAACCAGCTTCGGCAGTAGGCCGCAGTGGTCCAGATGTGCGTGAGTTAAAAGGACGGCATCTATACTATCGGGCGGCACGGCAAACGCCTCCCAGTTTCTCGCATTCAACTGCCGTTCCTGATAGAGCCCGCAATCTACGAGAACTCTCGTTGGACCCCGCCCCTGCAGTTTGCCCCCCTTTTTGCTTTCGCAAGAAAGCAGGGGGGCAGCAGGGGCGGCAACTTCGCCATTAGCCTGCAAGAGGTGTCGAGAACCTGTAACATTCTGAGCCGCACCGAGAAACTGCAATTTCAGTCGCATACTTCACCTTATTATTGGTAATTGGTTATTGGTAATTGGTTATTGGTAATTGGTTATTAGTAATTGGTTATTCACCATTCACCATTTACCATTCACCAGAGTCGGTTAAAAGTCGCGGAACGGTCTGCGAGGCTCGGCATCGGCCATAAGTTTCTCCCACGCCGCAAAACGTGACTTGACCTCGCTCAACACATCGGGTTTTTCCTTTGACAGGTCGTGCTGCTCACCGACATCGCTGGAAAGGTCGAACAGACCCGAGCCGCGTGATGACTGTACCCATTTGAAGTTTCCGACCCGTGCGGCTTTGTCGGCCCGGTCTTGCCAGAACATTTCTTTTCGAGGCGATTTTTGTTTTCCGGCCAGGACCGCAGTCATGTCGAAGCCGTCAAGGATAACACCTTCGGGCGGGCGAACACATGCAGCTTCACAGAGCGTTGGGAATATCTCCATTGAGGTCAGAAACTCATCGCAGACCGTCCCCGGTGGAATTACGCCCGGCCAGCGCACTATGCAGGGCACACGGATTCCGCCCTCGAACAGCGAGCCTTTGCCGCCGCGCAGTGGCCCATTGTCTGCCGCACCTCCGCTGCCGCCGTTATCGGAAAAGAAGATGACGATAGTATTGTCCTGCAGGCCCAGCTTGGCCAGGACTTCCAGGATTTGGCCGGTCGCCTCGTCCATATACGTGATAGCGGCCATGTACCGCATACGTTTGGCTCTGCGGGAGTCGGCGTCTTTGGGGTCATACCGGCCGTAGTGCTTGCTTATGTACTCAAGCGGCGCCTGCGTGCCTGGACGCGGACGCTGGAGATTGGAGGCACCGTGGGGGGCGTTGAACGGCACGTAGCAAAAAAACGGGCGAGCCCGCCTGCCCAGAGTATCCAATGCAGGAGAAGTAACATACGAAGGACAGTACGGCGGGCAGGCCTTGTGCTCGGTGATGAAACGGAGCGCCTCGCGCCGGAAGAGGTCCGTGGCGTACGTACCTTTATCTTCGGTAGTTGGCTTGTTATTGCGGCGCATCGACGGCACGCCGTAGCGTTCGTGCGTCCAGTAGTCGATACCGGTATTGGTGAACCCGTAGAACTCGTCAAAGCCGCGTTGAAGAGGAAGAAACCGGTGCAACTGCCCGAGGTCCCACTTACCGAAGATGCCGCTGACGTAGCCCGCCTGCCGGAGCACGCGGGGAATGAGCACCTCGCGGGTGTCCATTCCGCCAATCATCTCGAACGATACTGCGTATTCCTCTTTACTGTAGAGGTGGTCGTAATCGACTAAATCGTTGCGGAACATATCATAGGTACCATTGCGTTGAGGATATCGGCCTGTGAGCAGGCTTCCTCTTGATGGTGTGCAGGCCGGCCAGGTAACGTAGAAGTTTGTCAGCCGAACACCATCGGCGGCCAGGCGGTCGAGGTTGGGCGTCTTGACTTCATCACCGCCATAGCAGCCCAGGTCATGATAACCGTGGTCGTCAGAAACAATCAGGACGATGCTCGCCTGCCCGCCGTAAGGCGTCCCCAAGCGGAGGCGGCTAAGGCTTGGCGGGCCTTTGGGCAGATGGCTTTGAGAAGACCCCTGCGCAAGCAGACGTATGGGCAGCCCCCGCGTCTTCTTGACGAAGACAAGAGCGGGGGCGACCCCAAGACCTGCGAGCTTCAGACATTCGCGTCGATTCATATTCACACTCCTTACGAAGAATCGTTTATCGGTTATCGGTTGCGCTACTCGTTTCGTCCATCGTCATACGATCAACGTAACTATCGTCGTGCGTCGTGCGTGATGCGTCGTGCGAAGAAAATACGAAATACGCACTACGCAATAAGTCAGGCTCACTGGCTCTTGAGTCGGAATTCATACAGGCTGCCAGGGTTTGATCTAACCGGCAATCCGATGGCAACATCGCGGCAGGCCCGGACTATTTCAGGGTAAGGCCTGTCGCAGACGTCAACGAAGCCTATCTGGTAGTTTTCACCGTCGCCCCGGCCGGTCGTCGCCTGGTCCTTGTACTGGAACCAGTGCGTTCCAACGATGTACGGATTCCGCAGGGCCCCGCAGACGTAGCTTTTGTATTTCTCGGCACGGTCCTGCTGATTGTCTGTTTTCCTCAGTCCGGTGTGGAACATACCGCGGTCGAGCGCACCAAAATGGAACTCACCTATAATTATCGGCTTGTCCGCCGTAAGGCGTCCCCAAGCGGAGATATTATCCGGAAGACGTTGCTCCTGAACGCTGGAGGTGTAACGGTTGTAGCTGACGACGTCGCAGAATTTCGCCGCTGCCCGCGCCGCCCGGTCGTTCACCCAGGCGAACCGGCATCCCATATAAAGCTGATTTGGCGCAACTTTTTTAAGCTCATCGCGGATAGTCTCAAAGTAAGTTTCGGCTATTTTGGTATAAAAGGCCGTCAAGTCCGCCCTGGCTTTCTCCTTGTCCGGAGCCTGTCGGCCTGCCCGCCGTACGAGACTCTGGGCAGGCGGGCTTTGCAGAAGGGCATCCCACGTTGCGTGCTCGGTATCCCAGGCTGCGTTGAGCTTGTCGATAGTCCCGTACTTTGCCTTGAGGTCTTCGATAAAAACCTTTTTAGCCGGCTGGTCGGGGGGTGAAATCAAGGTGGCCACTGCCAACGACACTTCGTCGCCCCAGCTCAACTCGTTGTGGACGAAGTAGCCGATGCACCACGGGTCGCCGGCGGTTTTGCCCTTTTCCATTTCAAGTCGCCTTCGCAGCGCCTGCCGAAAGCTCGGGTCAAACACATCATAGAACTTGCCCCAGTAGCCCTGTGAGCCTTCCAGTTTCCTGGCATCGTAGCTGATGGTACAGACGTAGGGCATCTTGCGCATCAAGTAAATGTTCGGGTCCGACCAGTTGGCAATGGTATTTATTCCCCAGCTTTTGAGCCTGCGGTGGGTTATCTCAGCGAAGGCCTTTTCCCAATCCTGGCCGTACTTTCGTAATAAATTGGCCTGACTGAAGTCGTAGGTTTTATAGGGGCAATGGTCTTTGTAATATCCGTGAGGGGCCCAACTGCCGGCACCGTAAAACTTCGCAAATGGTGAATCGGTCTCAGGCCCCTGCTTGTTGCTGGCAGGGGCAGGCAGGTTACGAAAATAATGCTCACGGTCGGTAATCGGTGTGGCATTTGCACTGCGGACGCAATCGATGCCGTGCGACCAGAACAGCCGGCCTTGCGGGTCTACAAACCACCATTTGCCCTTATATTTTTCGGTGCGGAAAAAGCCGGTGGCCGACAGGACAGGCCCCGCGGACCAGCCACCGTATACGTCGCGGTCGGCTGGGCCGGGATGAGCAGCAAGGTCTTCTTCCTCAGCCTTGCCCGCCATAAGGCGTCCCCGAGCGGAGTTCGCAATCAGCTCCTCCAGAGAATGCGTCTTGCCGGGCCAATCGCCGTGTATGAACTGGCCAAACTCATCAATAAAAGGGAAAAAAGTCTTTGCATCCAGAACCGTAACGCACCCGCCGGCACGGATATTTCCGAGCTCGAATACATAATCAATGCGAGGTTTGTTGACAAACACAAGCATCTGGCTGATGTTCGCGGTATCAAGCTTGCCGGAATGGACGGGCACGCCCCGCATGCCAATTAATTCCAGCGGTTCGGACAGCTTCCAGGGTGTGGGGAAAATTCGAACCGTAAGTATCCCCGCCTCCTGGCCGGCTAAAGTAATGCTATCGCTGACGCTGTTGCCGTCCGCGCCGGGGCCATCCACACGGCAACTAACTGTAACCGGCTCATCCGCGATGCTCGGCTGCCCGCCGTAAGGCGTCCCCAAGCGGAGGCGGGCAAGGTTTTTGACGTCGATAGAGACATACTCGTATTTAGACAGGTCCCATTTGCCAGCCGGGGCTTTTAAGGTAATGCCGGGCTTTGGTTTGTTGTGGCCGGTTGCGATACGCAGTGTCCCGCTTTCAGACAGGGTAATTTGGGCGTCATTGGTTATAACCGAGCCGACATCAAAACCCTTAGTAAAGTCGAAGAGAACCACCTGTGCAGAAGACAGAGGACAGAAGACCGATGGACGATGGACGAGAGACGATGGACGAGAGACGATTGATGACATAGCCCCGAGCGTAATGGCGTAAGCCGTCCTGTGGAGCGAGGGGATAAACGATAGACGATGTACGAGGGACGAGGACCTATGACTTCTGACCTCTGACTTCTGATTTCTGACCTCGTCCCTCATCCCTCGTCCCTCGTCTCTCGATTCTTCTGCGGTGTCGCGTCTGAGAAGATACCACATGGTTCCATATTGCGGGGAAAGCTGCAATTCGGCCTGGCCATCCCGGTAAGAAACAGCTATCTGCTGCTTGACAAGCCCGTCGGGACCGAGGGCGTGACATATCCACCGTCCTGCCGGCAGGACCAATGTCCCTTCAACCGCCTGTATTCGGACAGGCGAGCTGCCCCAGTTCGTTCCGACCGTGCGGCGGTCCCTTGAAAAGCCCATACCCGTATTTTCGCACCGCCCACAAGCGGTAACGAGAATCTTTTGACTGCGATCCACCTGCGTTTCGTCCAATGCCGTCGCAGTTATCGACACCAGTTCCGGCCCGACCCCCTTGTATGCTGGCCCGCTGCCCCGACTTGCGTCGGATGACGCAGGGGCAGGCGCAGACAGCAAAGGGGGCCCTGTGCTAAATTCTTCAAACCTCTCGGCGTGGCCGGTATAGACAGATGCGCATTGACCACGTGCGATGTAAATTCCTTTCCCGTTTTCAACAGACCAATCCAGCCTCGTTGGAAGTGAGCTGTCGCCCCCGCCGTGCTGAGCACCTGGCGCAGCAGGCCCGCCGTTTGGCAAAGCCAAAGCGGAGCCTTCACTACCAAACCTGGCGAACAAGCGGGCCTTGAGCACATCATCACGGCTGATTCCGGCCAGATCGGACAGCACAGCGAACATATTCGTGTCGTGTTTGAGGTGCAATGCGGCTAATGATGGCAGGGTCGCAGCCGTATTTAAATTATCAGTGAGGCAAACAACCAGAGAATCGCTAAGGGGTTCTATTCCTGCGCAACGGAAGATGGCTGCGCCGGCCCGCATAAATCCCCACTTGGATGGATTTGTGTCGATATCAAAATAGCTATTCAGGTACTCTCTGTCCCAACTGTCAGAAGTATGCGAGTACGTATACAGCCAGACGCCGTCCCAGTCCTGGGCGGCAGCAAATGAAGCGAGCATGGGGACACACTCGGCCTGGGAATCGAGCGGAGCAGGGTGGTTGTATTCGCTGACAGTGAAAGGTTTGCCGGCCAGGCGTCTGGCAGCTAACTGAAACAGCGTCGCCTCGGCAGGGTAATCGGCCATCGGTTTTTGTTCGATAAACCAATTATTGCTGTCCCACGGCTTTCCTGGGAACCGTGGATGCTGCCAATAGGCATGGCTGTCAATAAAATCCATATCGCTTTGGGCGTACAGTCCGAGCGGCCCGAAGACAACTGTGCCGGTAACAAGCGCCCTGCAGCCGATGTCATTTCTGATGAATTCCCGCATTTGGTCGAAGTATGCCTTTTCCGTTTCTGCCAGGAAACACATACTGTCGAGGCTGCGGGCGGGTGTCTGGCCTTCGACAAATAGAGCAACCGTACCAGCCTGGATGGATTCACCTTCGTAGAGCGCCACTCTGCCACCGGGCCGAAACTGCACATTGGCAAGGTAAAACGGTATTGTGCTGCCGCTGAAGGCAAAATTAACTCGCGCGTTGTCATCGTCCTCGTTGGCAACAAAGCCAAAACGGTAGGTCTGCCATTGTTGGCCCAATTCGACCTGCCTTGAAAGCCCAAGATTTTTCCAGGGGCTATGGGCCTGGCCGACATTGCAACCAATCAGACGCGGCATATCACTGACAGCTTCAAAGATGACGGTGTAGTAACGTCCCGCCTTTACGGGCAGACCCCCCTGGTTAAACTGGAGGTGCCATTGGGTCTCATCGGCCTTGGTAATCTCGACGCGAAGCGCATCTTTGAACCGGCGATGCGGCGAAACGGAAGCTATGCATCCGGAATGCTGCTCTAAGTGCCAGTTCTGCGGTACACCTCCGCCTTTTGGAAATATCTGAAAATTGCCGTTTCTTAAGAGATTCTCACCGAGCGGCTCAGCCCCCTGCGACCAGGCTGTGCGCAAATTATCGTCCGAACCATAGCGGGCGGTCAGCCAGGTATTGAACTTATTTTGCAATATTTCCGCATAATACCGAGGAAGTGTCCGCAGTGTCTCTTCTGCGTCCCACATAAAGAGGCTGTTTTCGTTAGTAATTTCAACTATGGCCACAGCAGGGTCGTCGGCGTAACGAACATTGCGATACGGGTTGAAATGGGTCAGCAGGTCGCGGGCATACTTCTTCTGAGCGTCAATCAGTTCGGGCGTGAAGATAGTTGAGATTTTGTCGTACTGGCGGTTGGTTTCCGGCAGACCAAGATACTGGCTGTGCGCTCGGCCAACGTGAAGATTAATATCGACAAAGATTCCGTGACGAGCAAGCTGAGCGATAAAATAGTCAAGCCTGTCAAGGGCTTCTGGAGCAATGGTTTTACCATTCTGGGCGTTCCACAGCCCGCGAGGCCAGCGTGCAGAGTCCATATGGTGACATCGGACGGCGTTAACGCCGGCCGCAGCCAGACGGGCAGCGACGTGCGGGGCATCGGCATGTTGGGGCAGATTCGCCCCAAATGACAGATTGACACCCCAGAGGCGGACACGCTGGCCGGCGAGATGGAAGTGCCCGGCCTGCGCAACCAGGCGGTCGGAGCCGGTTTCAATCGGCCTAAAGGAGGTAAATGCCATCGGCGAATTGGCGTCCGGCCTTGCCGGAATCACGAAAGGAACAAAGTCCTGTCCGGCTACGGCTCGGGCCTGCGCCGAGACGAGTGCCGCGACGCTGCAAGCAAGACACAAAACCCAGGATACAAGACCCAAGACACAAGACCTAAGACACAAGACCCGATTGACGATGGACGATGGAAGCTCGTCAATCGTCCCTCGTCTTTCGTCTCTCCTCTGGGGTCTGGGGTCTGGAGTCTGGATGGGGCTCGAATTATGATTATTGTGGTGGAGTTGACGTATCATTGTTACCTCTGACCTTGTAGTCTGTAAATAATGCCGTGTGAAAACGAGATTTATCTAAAAAGCGCACGTTTATAGCCCAAAATTGGCGTGGCTGCAAGTATAATTCATAGGGTTTTGTGCCAAAAATCCGACAGACTTATGAGCGTTTAGCGGATAGCGTTTATCGTTTATCCGACAGACGTACAGCGCAACCGAGTGACACTTTACGGCTCGGCGCTCGGTTGCGTTTGCGCAGCTCGTATCGGTTACGTTAAACGTTGGACGTTTGACGAAACCCAGCACTAATTGGCTAATTTTTCGAAGAGCAAATTATTTATGAAGTTTTACCAATTAGTGCTGGGCAACCGATAAACAATTCGCATGGATTTGTTTAGAAAATAGAGTTTATAATTTTGATTGCAGAAACGCTGCTGGGGCAATATCATTACGGTGCCAATATAAAAGAGGGAATGTCAAATACGGAGCGAACAATGGCGCATAAATTTATCAATGAGATAGGCCCGGGAGAGGCCATCGACGATATCTATATAGTAACAGACCCAATTCTGCGAAGCACAACGCGAGGCGATTTATACATAGCGATGTTCCTTTCGGACCGCAGCGGGCAGTTAAACGGGCGGATGTGGCAGGCGACCGAAACGATTTACAAGGCGCTGCCAAAGCCCGGCTTTGTCCATGTGCAGGGCAGAAGCGAGCTTTACCAAAATAACCTGCAAATCATCATAAATAACGTCAGTGTCGTCGATGCGGGTAAGGTCTGTATCGAGGATTTTCTTGCGCGAACGGACAAAGACACAAAGCAAATGTTCGACGAGATAAAAAAGATAGTGAGCCGGATAAAAAATCCGCAGTTAAAGGCTTTGGCCGATGAGTTTTTGGCCGATACTGAACTGATGGAGAAATTCTGCAACGCCCCCGGAGGGGTGAAGCTCCACCATGATTATATCGGCGGACTGCTGGAGCATACACACAATATGCTGAAAGTGGCTGTTGCGATATTGCCGTTATATCCAAACGCACAGGCAGACCTGGTTCTGGCTGGAATTTTTCTTCACGATATCGGCAAGACCGAAGAGCTAACGTACGAAATGGGCTTTTCATATACCGATTCGGGTCAGCTAATCGGCCATATTGTAAAAAGCCTTCTTATGATAAATCAAAAGGCTGAGGCGATGATGGCTAAGGGCACGGCGATTGAGCAAACGGTCATGGATGCCCTGGGGCATATTATCCTGTCGCACCACGGCGCATTCGAGTTTGGTTCGCCTAAGTTACCTGCGACGCCGGAGGCCTTTATGGTCTATTATATCGACGATTTGGACGCCAAGATGAGCCAGGTAACGACGGCGATTGACAACGAGCTGAGCGATTCAAACTGGACCGCTTGGAAAAGCGCCTTGCAGACACGGCTTTACAGAAAACGCATTGAATGATAATACTCGATGCTCGATACTCGATACTCGATGCTCGATACTCGATACTCGATACTCGATACTCGATACTCGATGCTCGATACTCGATACTCGATGCTCGATACTCGATACTCGATGCTCGATACTCGATACTCGATGCTCGATACTCGATGCTCGATGCTCGATGCTCGATGCTCGATACTCGATGCTCGATACTCGATACTCGATACTCGATACTCGATACTCGATACTCGATACTCGATACTCGATGCTCGATGCTCGATACTCGATGCTCGATACTCGATACTCGATACTCGATACTCGATACTCGATACTCGATACTCGATGCTCGATACTCGATGCTCGATACTCGATACTCGATGCTCGATGCTCGATACTCGATACTCGATGCTCGATGCTCGATACTCGATGCTCGATGCTCGATACTCGATACTCGATGCTCGATACTCGATGCTCGATGCTCGATACTCGATACTCGATACTCGATACTCGATGCTCGATACTCGATACTCGATGCTCGATACTCGACGAGAATCAAGAATCGAGAATTGAGGTAGGGTCCCGCTTAAAGACAATGCCGGAAAACCGCCAGACTTTCTCGAACTGCTTATGGGGTATCACTCTGGTACCTATAGCCGGGTCAGCAACAGTGATTGTATGGTCCGAGACCTCCAGGACGGTCAGACAATGGTCTATGAGAAATGCGTCCTTTACCACAGCTAAAGTAATGCCTGCATCTTTTAGCTGCTCGATGGAGTCGAAGCGACGGTACTGACATTTTAGACCATCGGCACCGTAGCGATTTTCAACAGCCGAGGACAGGCAGGTCAGGATGGTGCCTACGACCGGGCTGGTGTAAGAAAGGACAGCCATTTCTCCCTCGTCGGCGGATAAGCCTAATTTCCCCAGGGCCGTTACCGCCGCAGCCGGGCCACAGGTGTAACTCGTACTCTGAAGGCAGACACCATTGGAATCAAACTTTGTTGTGAGGTTCGAGAGACGGCTTTTAATCAAGGCAGGAACAAGAAAGGGCAAAACGCAAAACCAGGATACAACCACAGCCATCGAGATACAAACTAAAAGTTTCTCGTATCTGCGAGCCAGCCGAGATAGGGGAGTGGTCAGGCCCATTGTAACGGCTAAAGATAGAATCACGAATTGGAGCCGACCCGCTGTAATCCAGGAGAAAGGCCAGATAAAGCATAGAACATTATAGTATCTGGCCAGGGTCATTATCGCAATGAGCGTAAAGGGCAGAAAATAACCTGCCGCCCAGTAGGGTCTTTGAAAACGTGAAAAGACTCTGCCAAGAAAAACGCCTAACAGGGCTACGAGAATAACACCTGTGGTTTCAAACCAGGGATTCAACATTTTTTACCCCCCTCCGAGCTGCCCATTTTCATTGTAGTTATTTTATCAAATTAAGCCCCTCCAAGTCAAGAAAATTATCCGAAATGGGGGCAAAAGCATTGGCACTGCAGGACCACCGGTATTTGGCTAAAGCGGATTGTGAATTGATAATTGAGCCTTTTGGATTTATAATCAGCGGGAAAGAAATGCAGAAGACAACAAAAATATATACGGTCAGCCAGGTCAATTCGCTCATCAAAGTAGCGCTCGAGGAGAAGCTGCCGCCGCGGTTGATAGTCAGAGGCGAAATAAGCGACTGGAAAGTCCATTCAAGCGGACACTGCTATTTTTTGTTAAAAGATGAAGGCGGAATACTGCCGTCTGTTATGTGGGCGAGTAATTTCAGGGGCGTTAGATTTTCACCGGAGGACGGAATGGCGGTATTAGCGACAGGCCACATCGATGTTTATACAGTTGGGGGCAAGTACCAGCTTTATGTCGATAAGCTGGAGCCGGAGGGCGTCGGGGCGCTTCAGTTGGCTTTCGAGCAGATGGTAAAAAAGCTTCGAGCCGAGGGGCTTTTTGACGATGTGCATAAGAAAGCGATTCCGGCATACCCGCAAAGGATAGGGATATTGACCAGCGAATCAGGTGCGGCGGTGCACGATATAATCGACAGCATTCGTAACCGCTGGCCTTGCGTGAAGCTGTTTCTGTATCCGGTACCTGTGCAGGGCGAAGGGGCGGCGGAAAAAATCGCAGCGGCATTGCGGGATATAAACAGGCGCAATAAGCAGCTCAAACTCGATACCTTGATTGTCGGCAGGGGCGGCGGGTCGTTAGAGGACTTATGGGCCTTCAATGAAGAAGTTCTGGCCAGGGCAATCTTCGATTCTCAAATACCGGTCATAAGCGCGGTCGGGCACGAGGTTGATGTCACGGTTGCGGATTTGGTCGCCGACGCCAGGGCCTCGACGCCGACAAAAGCAGGCGTTACGGCAGTTCCGGATATGCAGGAAGTTTTAGGACGATTAGCTTACTTTGAGAAAAGCTTGGCTTCCAGGGCAAGGGCGAAACTGGAATTGTGCGGCGAGAATTTGCAGACGATTTTGGCCAATGCGCTATTTAGAAATCCATTTTTGCTCGTCCAAAATGCCGAGCAACAATTAGACGAGCTGGCCGTAGAGCTGGCAGCGGCGATACGGGAGCTGCCGGCCGAGGCACACCGGAGGCTCTCGGCGGCTTACCAGCAGATTGTCAGGATTGAGCCGCACAGGCTATTAGCAAGGAAAATAGTAGATTTGAATGATTTAAAAAATCGGGCTACAACGGCAATAAAGACCGTAATCAACGGCCGACAGATGCAGCTTACTGCTGCGGAAAACCGTTTAGCTGGCATGAATCCCAAATCTGTTCTGCGGCGGGGATACAGCATTACTACCGCTAAAAAAACAGGGCAACTTTTGAGGACTTCGCAGGATATTGCGATTGGAGATTATTTAATTACCGAGCTGGCGGAGGAAAATTTGATTGAAAGTCGCGTGACGAAGAGGTAAAAAAGCGTATTACGTTTAACGGTTGCGCTACTGTTTTTCGTCTTCCGTTTATCGGTTGCGCGGCTCGTATCGGTTGCGTTAAACGTAAAGCGTTGTTTGAGACGGAACCGTCAGACGATAGACGAAACGAGTTGCGCAACCGCAACCGTTTAACGAAACCCAAATCAAAGGGTCCAGGTATGGCCAAAAGCAAATCTGAAGATAACATAATTAAGCTCAGCTTTGAACAAGCAATAAAAGAACTTACCAGTATTGTCGAAAAAATTGAGCAGGGCGAAATCCCTCTGCAGGACAGCCTGCAGCAGTACGAAAGAGGAATGGCTTTAATCAAGCACTGCAGGACAATACTTGCGAAAGCTGAGAAGCGGATTGAGAAAATATCGAATGAACATAAGTCAGAAGACAAAAGTCAGAAGTCAGAATAGAAATTCGTCAACGAAATTGACACCATAGTTTTGAGTTTTTAGTTTTAAGTTTTGAGTTTCCTACGCGAGCGTGGCGGAACTGGCAGACGCGCAAGGCTTAGGACCTTGTTCCCGTAAGGGAGTGGAGGTTCGACTCCTCTCGCTCGCATTAAATTAAAGCTCAAAGATTAAAAATAAAAAATCAAAATTGTGGACTTCCTTAATTTTACATTTTGCATTTTGATTTTTAATTTTTCTTGCGTCAGCGTCGCAAGGCCGGCGGTAACATTGGTCTCTAATAGCCAGCCCCAAGCAGCCATTGTGCTATCCTCAAATCCTTCGCGTGCGGCCACAGAAGGGTCGAAAATCCTGGCAGAACATCTGCGGCAAATGTCCGGTGCTTCTTTGCCGGTTCTAAGAGAAAACGAGCTAAGAGAACTTAGAGTCATAGATGGACGCATCGAAGCTTCAGGCAAGCCAGTTGCAGAAGTCTTTATTCTGGTCGGCGAAAGCGAGCTGGCTGGGCAACTCGGCGCCAGCAGCAAAGAGCTGGGGCCGGGCGGCATCCTGATTCGAACCATCGGCAACGCTCTGGTGCTTTTAGGACCTGATGACGCAACGCCTTCGGACCCGTATGGCAGCCAATATGCGGTTACTACATTTCTCGAACAGGAGCTTTCCTGCCGGTATCTCTGGCCCGGAGAGAGTGGAAAGGTGGTGCCGGAGCAAAAAACTATCGAGGTTGGACCTGTCAATGTGCGCTTTACGCCCACGCTTAAGCAGCGTAATGTTCGCTGGAGCGGTTATAGCAGCCGTATTCAAGAAGGTCTCGACCGCCTCGGATTTACCAGAGAAGATTTTCTAAATGTTAGAGAAAAAGCTGCCCGCACGGATGCCGAAAGCAGCGACTGGATGGGCTGGCATAGAATGGGCGGCACGTTGGGCCTGAAGACCGGCGACGGCACAATCCTGCCGGCTGAAACCTGGGACAGATTCCTGCGTGAGCATCCCGAGTGGTTTGCGATGCAGTTGGATGGTTCGCGTTATTTTGACCCAAGCTGGGAAAGGCCAAGGCTGTGCAAGTCCAATCCCGCCCTAATCGAGGCCATCGCACAAGTAAAAATCAAGGAACTATCCCGCAATCCAGGCCCAAAAAGCGTTTCATTGATGACTCAAGACGGCGGGGCAAAGGCGGGTTTCTGCATGTGTGATGCGTGCAAAGCTCTGGACCCGCCGGAGGGCCGGCCCACGAAGGTCTGGACATACGACCATAAATCGGACCGGCGTTACTCGTTCGATTATGTATCGCTGACCGACCGAATGGTCTATTTTTACAACGCCATCGCCGCGAAGGTGGTGGAATTCTATCCCGACGTCCTGTTTACAGGTCAAGCCTATAGCATCTATCGAGCACCGCCCGTCAGGCAAACGCTGCACCCTAATCTCGTTATCCGGTTTGTGCACAGCCCGTCTCATTATGCCGATGAGCAAGTGCGTCGCGAGGGGATGGAAGATTGGGACGCCTGGGCGGATGCAGCACGAATAATATATTATCGTCCTAATTCTTTGTTGTGGGGCCGACACGAGGGGACATCGGGTGTGTATGTGCATAAACTGGCGGAGGATTTCCGTCACATAACTAACAATAAGTGTATCGGTACCGATTTCGATTCTTGTATGCACCACTGGGCCACGCAGGGTTTAAATTATTATGTGCTGGCGAAGCTCCACTGGAATCCGGAGCTGGACGTCGATGAGCTGGTCGATGATTACTGCCGGTCAGGATTTCAGGAAGCATCCGAACAAATTAAACAATATCTATTGCGCATCGAGCAGTTGACCAGCCAGACCGCGGCTGAAAAAAGAGACGGCGACCAGACCAGCATAGATGTCACCGGGCCTTATAAGCCACGAGTAATCGATGAGCTCCGCGCCATTTTGGATGCCGCGGATAAAGCCGCCGGCGACAAACCCGCAGTGCGGCGGCGTATCGAGTTTTTGCGTCTGGGGCTGGATTTTACTGAATTACAGGCAAAAATCTATAGGTTGCTCGGATTGGCGCAGCAAAGACAATTAAGTGCCGCTGAAAAAAATGAGGCCATACAGCTTCTCGACCAGAAGTGGCTTTTGATGCGCAGGATTTTCCAACAAGAGCACTTTGCGGTGAACGTGTCGGCTCTATGCTGGGGCGAGTGGGGACGGTTCAAAAAATTAGGCTGGACCGGACCTTCTTCGCAGCCCTGATTAAATTAAAATGCAAAAGTCAAAATTTTTAATATTTAATTTTTTATTCTTGTTACTTCTTCTGTTGTGTGGTTCGTGCTTCGTGACTCGTGAATCGGGCAAACCGCGAATCCCGAATCACGAACCACGAAACACGATTCACGAACTCCCGAGTACTGGCATATTGGGGGCATTCCAAAAAGAGGTGGAAATGCTCCAAGAGCAACTGACGGATGCACAGGAAAAAGAAATCGAAGGAATGAGGTTTGTCAGCGGCAAATTGAATGGCAAAAGAGTTGTTACCGCCTGGACGGGTATAGGCAAGGTCAACGCCGCTATGACAGCTACCCTGCTGATAGAGCACTTCAGGCCGGTCGAATTAATCTTTACAGGTATTGCCGGCGGGATAAACCCGCAGCTCTGGCCTGGAGATATAGTGATAGCTGCGGAAACCGCCCATCACGATATGGGGGTACTGACGCCGCAGAGCTTCGACTATAGAGGAGCTATGAATCCTCTGGACGGTTGGCGCAATCCCGTTTTCCTGCCTGCGGATGACCGGCTTTTAGAACTGGCTGAAAAAGCAGCCGGGCAGCTCAAACTCGAATTGATAGAGACAACCGCAGGAAAAAGACTGCCACGGATTTTAAAAGGCGTTGTCGTGACGGGGGACGTCTTCGTCGCTTCACCCGACAAGTGCGTTGAACTGCGCCAGAAGCTCGAAGCCGATGCGGTGGAGATGGAAGGCGCGGCAGTTGCTCAACTTTGCTATCAACGGAAAATTCCACATCTTGTAATACGAAGTATCAGCGATAAGGCCGATGAGGGCGCGGTATTGGACAAGCAGACGTTCCAGATGACGGCGGCCAAGAACTCCGCCAGCCTGGTTGTTGAAATAATCAGGCTTTTGGATTCAAAAAATTAGAGGATTAACTGTGTTCAATAAATATTTTCAACTTCGAGAGAAACAAACAAGCGTCAAAATCGAGTTTATAGCGGGGGTGACAACATTTCTTACAATGGCGTATATTATTTTTGTCAACCCAGCTATTCTCAGTGAAGCTGGTATGGATAAGCAGGCATTGATAATTGTCACCTGTATAGTAAGTGCGGCTATAACGATTATCACGGGTTTATTTGCGAATGCTCCGATAGCGATGGCACCAGGGATGGGGTTGAATGCCTTTCTTTCGTACAGTTTGGTAAGGGCCGGCGAAATTACCTGGCAGATGGCCCTGGGAGTAGTATTTCTTTCGGGTATGCTGTGTTTCTTATTGACTCTATTGGGTTTGAGAAAGCGATTGGTTGAGGCGATTCCCGTCAGTCTGGTTTCAGCCATATCAGTTGGCATAGGATTGTTTATCACTTTTATTGGCCTGATTGATATGGGGATAGTTGTGAATAACGAAAAGACATTGGTCTCAGCAGGACCGCTTACCTGGACGGTCGTGATAGGGTTGATTGGCTTATCGGTTATGGCTTTTCTGGAGATAAAAAAGGTGAAAGGAGCTTTGTTAATAGGAATAATACTGGCGACAGCGCTGGCAATTGTTTCCAGACGAGTGCAAAAGCCGACCGAGCTAATCTCTTTTAATTTCGACATCAAACCGGTGGCGTTTCAACTGGATATTTTAGGAGCATTTAAGTTGAGTTTGTTTGGGAGCATTTTTACTTTAATGTTTATGGATATGTTTGACAGTATCGGAACGCTTGTGGCCTGCTGCCATGAGGCGAAAATGGTGGATAAGAACGGCAAAATAAAAGGACTGGACCTTTTGCTGGCGATTGACGGCGGAGCGAGCATGTTAGGCGCTGCACTGGGGACATCAACTATCACTTCATATATTGAATCTGCTGCCGGAATCGAAGAGGGAGGGCAGACAGGGCTGACTTCTGTGGTTACAGGTGTTTGTTTTCTGCTGGCAATATTATTTGTGCCGATTGTGGGAATAGTGCCGAAGTACGCTACCGGGCCGGCACTTATTATGGTAGGCCTATTCATGATGAAAGAGGTTAAAAGAATAGATTTTGCGAATTTAGAAGAGGCATTTCCCGCATTTATCATAATGGTGATGACCGCATTGAGCTACAGTATTAGCATCGGGCTGGCGTTTGGGTTTATCTCATTTGCCCTCATAAAAACAATATCGGGTAAGGCAAGAGATGTTAAATCAACGATGTGGGTTATCGCGATTTTGTCGCTGTTATTTTTGACTCTGGACTAATACTACAGCGCAGGTTATACATTGGGCAGTTAAGATAATATCTTGATATAAACGGACTTATATTAAAAATCAAAAAGTAAATCCGCCGTTCGTCTGGCGGATAAATATCAAAAATACAATGCAAAAATCAAAGATGTCAACAATTGAGCATATTCACCGGAAAATCCATACTCCTTTCTTATGGTATATCTGCTGGTTTTTTTAGCTCGGGAATAGCTCTTTTTGAATTTTGATTTGTAGTAAAGATTTTTTTGACAGGATAACAGGATAATCCTGTTAATCCCGTCTAATTTTGCATTTTGATTTTTAATCTTTGATTTTACTATCTTAAAAGCATTTTTTAAGCATAAGTTGCGCTGTAGTGCTAATTAGCCGATATGATTGAGTATTTAAGGCGGGTTATGTGATTTAGGATGTGGAGGCAAATGCTATGTTGAAGAATGTTGTTATTACAGTAATGACGCTGGTATTATTATTTTGCTCTTGCAAGGAAAGCGAGCAGGCTGACTTAGGAGCAGAAGGAGGCACAAAAATGGAGATTAAAATTGAGAGTTCCGCTTTTGCCGAAGGCGGCTTGATTCCAGCCAAGCACACCTGCGATGGTGCGGACGTCTCGCCGCCGCTGCAGTGGGATGCGGTCCCTGAAGGCACTAAGAGCATCGCCCTTATATGCGATGACCCCGATGCGCCAATGGGCACCTGGGTGCACTGGGTTCTGTTTAATCTGCCGGCTGAGGCCAAAGAATTGACGGAGAATATTCCGCCCGAAAAGACCTTGTCCAACGGAGCCAGACAAGGGACTAACGACTTTCGCAAAATCGGCTATGGCGGCCCGTGTCCGCCAAGCGGCACGCACAGATATTTTTTCAAGATTTATGCGCTCGATGCGAAAGTCATCTTAGAAGCCGGCGCCAACAAACGCCAGCTACTCAAGGCTATGGAAGGACATATCCTCGCGCAGGGACAGCTAATCGGCAAATATAAAAGACGATAGCCCCAAAGTTTCCCTACAAGCCGTCAGATAACAGGCTACGGGGGAAAAAATAGCCGTTCGCTTTCCACTGCCTATCAGAAGTTCTCCACAATGGCGGCTGTGTGGATTGCAAGCAGCATCAGGTAGTCCAAATCGCTAAGGCTGTAGCTCTCCTTGTCCGCAGCGTTATCTAAATATAACACACCGAAGCAGCCGGCAGGGTCCATAATAGGTGCTATCATTGCCGAGCGTATTTTATCCTCCTCGGTTTGAGCCGGAGCCTGCGGTAAAAGTAAAAACTCCTTCTTATCAACCGCCTCAGTGATTTTTTCGCTAAGTTTTATTTCGCTTAAATCCATCGTTTGGCCGTCTCGTCTTCTGCCTGCATGACAAGTCATTGGGCCGGTCGGCAGGCTCCTTAAAGCGCACCAGCTATGATACGCACCGAACTGCCTTAATGCTATATTCAACAGGGCCCTTAGCACTTCGTCGAGGCCGTTGGCCTTGCAGATTGTCTCGGTGGCCTGCAGAAAATCTTTTATCCTTTTGGCTGGCAACTTGATATCGGCGGCGCTCTCATCATCCGGCCTTCTTACTATGATTTCACGAGCAGGCGCAGCCGGCACAGGCTTTAATTTACCAGGGGCTGATATGAGTGTATCTTCCAGATGAATGGCCTTGTCAGCATCAAAATCGGCTTCGAGGGTTATTTCAATGGTAAAATCCGCTATACCAAGACAATCGCCGGTTTTAATTTCAGCTTTGTCGATTGCCTCCTGGTTTAGATACGTTTTGTTGGCCGAATCCAGGTCCTCGACCATCCATTTTCCGTCCTTCGTGGCAAAGATTACAGCGTGCTGTCTTGATACCGCCCTATCAGGTAAAAAAATGTGGCTATGGGTATGTCTGCCGATATGGATAGGGCCCTTGCTGAACCGAAACTCATTGACAGTCTCACCGCTTCGCTTTACAACCAAACGCATCTGTTTTCCTCCCTGCCCTGTTATAAAGACCTAAAAAAGAAAGTCTCTAACAGGGCCCGCATTTGTACACCTAAAACTCTACGTTTGACTATCGACAATTTGACAGAATTTGTCAAGCAAAACAATTGCCGGATACTGAGATAGCGTTGTTAATCTCTCTTTCTATTTATAAATTATTGCAGCCCGGCTCAGTCATATCGCAATCAGGCACGTCAACTTCATTGCAAATCGGCCAAAGTTATCACCTTTCCTGCGCCGACATTTATGTAGTTCTTGCCAAAATGCTTTTCAAACAGGCTCCTTGCCTTATCGCCCGAGCAATGACATGGACCTACATATCGCACATGCCACCGCTCAAAAACCGAGATAATTTTTTCTATCCTGCCTCTGGTCGCCCATTCCAGATGGAAGCCGCCCATCAACAAAAGGATATCATCCTTTATTAAATCTTTTGCTGCATTTACGACTCTTATGACGCCCGGATGCGCACAGCCGGTTATTACTACCCAGCCATTATTTGTCCTGATAATAAGAGATTGTTCTTTTATCAGTTTTCCAAGCTGGCCGGTGGAATAAACATTCTCACAAATCTTCAAAGCATCTTTGACCTCAATTATTTTCGCCCCGCAGTCTCGCGCACTATCTTTGAGCTTTTTTGGAAATGACTCCGGCAGATAAATAGTAACGTTATGACTCCTTTCAAGAAAACTATTCAATCCGCCGGTATGGTCGCGGTGGATGTGAGAGAGAACGACTATATCTATGCTGTCCGGCTCTATTTCTAATTTTTGCATATTATCGAGCAGGGACCGGCCGACACCGGTATCGAATAGAATGGCTTTCTCAGCGCCGGTTATGGATGCCGCAAATCCCCAGGAGGTTTCCAGTCCCTGTTTGCAGGGATTATTGTCATACGTAACTGTAATGGCAAGATTATTAACGCCCGGCGTAGAAACAGATTTGGCCTCTTCATTCATAAACAGCAATTATAACTACTGAACCGCTAAGAAAGCAACTCGCAGAGGCAAAAACGAAGATTTCTCAAGTGTAAAGAGTAATCACCCCAAGAAGACAGAGGTCAGAGGACAGAGGTTAAAAGTCTGTCTTCTGTCTTCTGTTTTCTGTCTTCTGTTTTCTGGTAAGGAAGGCAAAGACCGATAAAAAATCACATAATAATACTAATTTACTGATTACAGACTATCTGACCTTGTCATTCCTGCGGAAGGTTGTCACCCCTGCGAGGGACCCCGCCTTGCGGGAGCCCAAAGCAGGGGCAGGAATCCAGGTCCTTTCAATTAGTATAATGTTCAATTCTTTCGGCAATTTTTCACTACAACTCGCCGTGCTGTCGCAACGTCGCAGCAGGTTGGTATAACGCCCCTTTTTTCAGATGGTAGACATAGTTTTCGCTTGACATTTTCGTAATAGTTGGATAAACTATATTTTTTAAGGAAAGGTAGTGAGGAGGTTCTTTTTTTGTTTTCTATCACGCTGCCCGTCCCAAGAAAAATTGTTTTCTGTGCCGACTTTTTATTACTCAAGCATGTGGAGGTGTAAGATGAAACGTCTAATGCTAATAATGTCGGTATTTTCCGTATTGGTAGTAACCTCAAATAGAGGATTTGGGGATGACTCACCAATCAATCTCGGGCCCGAAGAGATCATTCAAGCAAACGGTGTGGACATCGAGGTGCCCGGTTACTCTGTGCCGTCCTTTGTGGACTGGAATAACGATAACCTGAACGACCTGGTCATCGGCGAGGGTGGCAGCGGCAGGGAAGGGAAGGTGCGAGTTTACCTTAACGTTGGAACAGAATCGAATCCGCAGTTCTCAAATTATTTCTACGTCCAGTCCGAGGGGGCCGACCTGACTTGTTCTCCAGCCGGCTGCATGGGATGCTTCCCACGGGTAGTCTATTGGGATTCGGACCAGCGCAAAGATTTGATTGTAGGTCAGGCCAACGGGACCATCAGATTCTTCCACAATATGGGCACCGACGAAAAGCCGAGGTTCGATGATGGGCCGTTGCTCCAGGCCGGTGCGCCCGGCTTGACCAGAGACATCAATGTGGGAGCCAGGGCGACTCCTTGTGTCGTGGATTGGAACAACGACGGCATGATAGACCTGGTCGTTGGAGCACTCGATGGCAGGATACACGTTTACCTCAATTGCGGCTGCTCAGGCGACGCCCGCCCGTCTTTCTTAACCTCACCTGCCGGGGGAAAGTGCGTTCAGTTCGAAGGTTCGGACCTGGTTGTATACGGCAACCGGTCAAGCCCCGTAGTTGTCGACCTGGACGGCGACGGCAAAAAAGACCTGCTCAGCGGCAACACTAACGGCCAACTGCGGTTTTACAAAAACATAGGAACCGATGCCGAGCCGAACTTTGCGGATGGTACGCGCGTCCAGTCAAACGGCGTCAATATTGAGATTCCGAGCTCGCCGAGGTCCAGGCCGTTCGTCTGCTTCTGGACAGGAGACGGGCACTTCGGCCCGATAGACTACTACTTCGATGTTTTGGTCGGAGCCGGTGATGGAAAAGTGCATCTGTACCGAGGCATACCACGGACCGGTGATATAGACAGTAACGGCCGGGTGGACTTCGCGGATTTCGCCTTGTTAGCTGCTCATTGGCGGCACACTAACTGCGGCCAATGCGGCGGAGCCGACTTAACCAAAGATGGAAAAGTAAACATCGATGATTTGCGCCGCTTTACTGATAACTGGCTGAAAGGTCCTGGGTTCCTATCCTCTGCTGCACCTTAAAATAAAAACCCTGTTGAATAGACGCCTGTTCCGAATGGCATTTTCTTAAGCGTTCTTTCGGACTAATCGTTTTGGCCGTAAAGCCAATGCGCATCAGTCAATTCGTAATCGATGATTTCATCGGGGCTGAAAAACAGTTTGATTTCCTGCTCAGCCGATTCAGGGCTGTCCGAGCCGTGAATGAGGTTGTATCCTCTTGAAGAGCTAAAGTCCCCCCGAATAGTGCCCGCCTCAGCCTCGTAGCCGAAAGTAGCCCCCATCATCTTGCGGGTCATATTTATAACGCCCTGGGCCTCCCAGACCATAACAAGCACCGGTGCCGAAGCCAGATATTTTATTAGGCCCTTATAAAACGCTTTTCCGCGATGAACAGCGTATAGTTGACCAGCCAGCTCTTCGGAGATTTGCATAAATTTGGCGGCAACGAGCCTAAGGCCCTTTTTTTCAAATCGCCCGATTATCTCGCCAGCCAAATGCCGCTGTATTGCGTCCGGCTTGACAATAATTAAAGTGCGTTCTGTCATTCAAAGATATTTTTGCTCTCCACCCGCCGCAGAAAGTTCCTATCCCCGCCCAGCGTTGCTGGACGAGTTTCAATCGACAATCGAATTTTAGAAATTACATTCCCTTGGGGACAATATAAATTTCGACTCGTCTGTTTTGCGGATTGCCTTGTTTGTTAGGCTTGTTCTCCGCAATCGGGCGGTATTCACCAAAACCCCGTATGCTCATTCGGTCAGCGGCAATATTATTCTTTGCCATCACGTCCAGCACCGATATCGCTCTGTGGGCAGAAAGGTACCAGTTGGACGGATGTTTTTCACGGGTCGCGGGCTTGAGAACAGGAATATCATCGGTGTGTCCAGCAATTATAATATCGAATTTTTTGGCCTGTTCGGTATTCAAAATATCACAAAGCGATTTAACAGCTTCAGCCGCCGTGGATGCCACCGCATCGCTGCCCTTTTCAAAAAGCAAATCGCTCCTAAACTTTACTATGCCTCGGCTCGAATCGTACGAAACCATATCGCTGCCCTTGGCAAAATCCTCCAGCATAGTACTGAGCTCGACCGGCAGCGCCGCCCCTCCGTAAAGCAACCTCTGTTGCATCGAAGCAATCAATTCCTTCTTTTTGGCAATGTCTTCCTCAAGTGCAGCGATTGTCTGTTGCAGCGTTTCTACTTCGATATTACCCTTGCTTTGAGCATCACCGAATTGTCTTTTAAACTGCTCAAGCTGTAGCGTAGCAACCTGCAGCTCGCTCTCAAGCTGCGCTATCCGCTCCCGCTGAGTATCGTTCTGGATTCGCAGGTCCTGTAGCTCCGAGCTGCAACCATTTATCAGCAGGCCACAAGCACATAGAAAAAAAATAGCTGAAAGTTTGACAGTTCGCATCATTCAATCCTTTCCAAAGAGATTTAAGACAGTTTTTTTTGACCATCCTTAAAACATACAAGCTCTTCTATTTACAGGCTATTACGGCCCCGCGAATTTCTTGCTCACCACCCTCGCCCACAAATAAAACCGATTTGTATCTATCAGTCAAGAATAAATTACAAAATATGTAAGCCATTATCATTTTTATTAACACAAACCTTCGCACTTTTGATGCTCGATTATACGGCTGAAACAGGTTTCTATTCATGGCCAAGAGCAGACCCAAAAAAGATTTGAAAAAAATGAGTTTTCTTATCATAAGGATTGCACAATGAAATACCCCCCCTTGCGGTTCAAAACCGGTTAAGAAGAAACTGCCTTGTCGAATGTTAAGTTATTGTGACTTATAGAGTCACGGTTGCCTGCATGGATAGTAACACAGGCTTATATGTCAAGGTGAAGCTTTATTTGCCTTTTTGGCCATTTTTGGCTCTTTTGGTTTTTTCTGTTTTTTGGGCTTCTTGGGCTTGGTCTCTGCTTTAGCAGTTCCACCGCCGAGCATAAAAGCCGCACCAACTACCAAACCCGACAGCACGACAGCCCCAAGCAGTATGTACCAGATTATGCCCTGTACTTTTGTCAGAATCGAAGGCATAACACCTCTTAGACCCGCCACAGCCACAACTGCTGTGTAAACAAGGACTACTAACGGCAAAAACAGCAGCATTCCAAGAGTATTACTTTGCACATCCGGTGCCATCTCGATATAAGGCTGAGCTAATGCCGCTATCTCCGGAGCAGCGGGTTGGGGACCGACAAACTCTTCCTCCTCGGGGAGTATTTGCTCTGCCGCAGCAGCCACCTCTACAGCAGGGCCGGCGGCCTCAGCCGGCTCTTTAGCCTCGCCTTCAGCGGTGTAAATCTCATCAAGAATACCGCCCAATGATGTGTCATCAGCCTGCAGTGAAAGGTCCAACAGGCCCGAACCGCTTCCGAAACTATCCAGATTTACATCTTCTTCGACCTTTTCCAATGGCACTTCAGGCGTTGTACCCATCGTACCGGTCGTTCCCGGCGGGACCGTGGTCTCGGCCAACGTATCATCTGTTACCTCGTAATCACGGTCGGTTTCCCCAAGAACGCTGACTCCTTCGCCGGTTATGGCGGTGTCGGCATCGGTCAATTCGCTCGGCGGCACTGACACCCCACTTTCCGGTGCCAACAAAATCTCACTTGTGTCCGCCTCCTGTTCCGACGGCGCCGGAGTCTCTGGTGACAGTGCTTGGGGTTCTGTAGTTTCCAGTGCCGGCATTTCGAGTTCGGGAGACTCCAGCTCCGGTATTTCCAGTTCGGGAGTTTCCAGCTCCGATGCTTCAAGCTCGGCAGGCTCCAGTTCCAGCATCTCAGGCTCCAGGGCCTCCGGCGATGGAGCTTCTTCGGTCGGCAAAACACTCGTGTCGGACATCAATGCCTCGACCTCTTCAACCTTGAACAACAAATTCGGGCCGTCACGAAACTCACGCAACTTACCTTCTTTGACCATCTCTTTTAATTCTTCCACCGTTTTATTGAGTTTCTTGGCGGCTTCCTTTAGCGAATAAAACTTACCAGCCATAATCACTACCTCCCTTGAGCTGAACCCCATGTTTTCTGACCATGCTTTTGCAGGGGTAAATCCGCCGTTCGTCTGGCGGTTAAACTTGTCCCCGCGGAAGCGGCAAGCGAAAATGGGGGCACCGCTTCTTAGCTCATCAAAAAATGACTTTTACATAGGATATTTTATCTTAACCGCTGTAAATATGCAAACCTTTTTTGGCGAAAAATATCATAAATTGCTGGTTCAAAGGCAATTTCGAGACCCCCACTGCTGGCCTGCGCCAGTAAGCCGTGGGGCCCCAAAAAATGCGTGGTTAAGCATTATATGATTCTATTGCAATACTGAGGTGCTTTGTGTAGAATGGCCCCTTAGATTACATTGTATACTTTTTCCGAACCCCACTGCTTCGCTTTTGACAAGCAAAATGGTGGGGGATAATAGACATTTGCTAACGGCACCGAAACCGCCGGGGTGTAGCTCAGCTTGGCCAGAGCGCCTGCTTTGGGAGCAGGAAGTCGTAGGTTCAAATCCTATCACCCCGAGTCGAGAGGATGATTATCGTTTTCTGCAAGTATTGAGAACGGTAACTTGTAGTCACCACAAAGGGTTACGTCATCAAGCCGCAGGTTCAAAAATACTGAATCTGTGATTTGACGTTTTTGGGGTGATGGAAACGTAACATATTGTTCTGCCAGATGTTGTGCGAGTTCTAAAATTCTTGCCGCATCATGGCTATTTTCCGGTTTGCCGGCTTCAATCTGCTTTATTTTCTCTCGCAGCAGTTCTATCTCTTCCTGCTTCTGTCTTGCCAGACGCAAAAAGCTTCCTGCAAGATTGTCCTCGGTTTGAGCAACTTTGAGCAGAAGCGTATCCAGCGTTGCCTGCGTATCAATAGCTTTCTTCCTGAGTGTTCGCAATTCCTTCTCAGTGTTAACCGCATCTTTAGCTATTGAACGTTCCAGATAAGCAAGTACCCAGTCATAAACTTCCTTAGATAGAACCAGCTTATCCAGCATTCTGATAATTTGTTCTTCAATAGCTTGCTCAGTAACCCAGCTTGGTTTAACAAGGTGTTCCCTCTGGTTAAATTGGGCACATCTGTAATAAATATATCGCTTTTTGTGAAGTTCTGCCGTGATACTGTAGCCGCATTCGGCACATTTGATCAAACCGTGACCATATGTAAAATATCTTCTTTTGTAATTTTTCGTTCTATTCCGGCCATCAAGTATCTTTTGGACTTCGTCCCAAGTGCATCTATCTATTAATGGTTTATGCTTGCCCTCGTAGATTTGTCCACGCCAGAGGATTTTACCGATGTAGAAGGGATGACGCAGGAGTTTTGCAAGATGAGACCTTGTCCACTTTCGGGTTCTTTGCGAAAAATATAATCCACGCTTGAATAACTCCTCTTGAAGAGTATCAATGGAATACTCGCCAGAAGACATTAGTTTAAAAATCTTTTGAACAGTACCAGCCCTTTCTGGATCTAACACAGGTAATTTAGAACCACTTATATTCTGTCCCATACGATAGCCATATGGCGGCGTATGGGGATATTCGCCAGCTTCGATTTTTCCTCTAAAACCTTTGTTGATTTCTTCCTTGAGATTATCTGTGTACCACCGTGATACTACTCCCATTACGCCGACACTAAGACGGCCTGCCGCATTCTGTGGGAATTCCTGGCTGGAGAAGAATACCTTTTTGTTTTTCTCCGTCTCCAGCCGTTCCAGCAGAGCTAAATCAACAAGGTTACGGCAGGCACGGTCGACTTTATGGAAAACTACCCCTTTAATAGTCAGATCATTACAGACACGGTTAATAATCTCCCTAAATCGTCCTCTTTCTTTCTGTTTGGAAGCAGATTCGACATACTGAATAGTTTCAATAATTTTGTGTCCCTTACGCTCTGCCCATTCACGGTTAGTTTGGTCCTGGATTTCAAGGCTGTAGCCTTCGCATTGCTCTCGTGATGAGACCCGGCACACGCTGAGTAACCTTAATGATTCGCTATTATTCTTCATCTTTGTTTTCCTTTCCATTACAAGCCAAAGCTCGGAGGAATCGGCCAAAATTCTCTAGTATCTGATCAGCTTCGTCTTCAGAAATCGGTCTCCCTGCAACTCTGGACCAGACATGCTGGGTGTACCTGCGAAATGCTAACATATTACTCAGGGTGGGCGCAAGTGATTTTTTCTGACTTTTTTGACATCCCTCGATCGATTTTTGAGGATGGCTGCTCATAGTAAAACGAAAATTTAAAGGTTAAACCCGGTATCAGGTGAATATTGGCCCAGGCGAACCACACCACCGGGATAACCAGACATAACAATAGAGTTGCTAAAAATGCCAATTCTTACTGAGCCTTTTGGAGTGATTTATACTTATGTTGAGGTAATAGCACAGAGGAGGGCAACGGTTTCAATAGTGTTTGTGTGGTATTTGATATCAACTCTTGTTGACACATCTCCGATATACCCTCACGCCTTTTCTATCAAAATTACGGAAGACAGCTATCGTGAGAGTACGACTTTGTGACTGGACCAGTAATGGTGAATACTGTTGGGACCTAAAAAGGCAAGGTATCGGATTCATAAATCCAACGTCGGGCTGCCTTAGCATCAGACTCGTCTATCACATCATTCTCAAAGCAATCCAGAAAATCTATCAATGCATCAGGTCGCAGACGGACCCTTGAACTTACCAGACAAGATTGACTGTCTGGCTCAAGCAAGTCAATAATATCTTTTTCTATGAGTTCCTTTATAGCTGCAATGACAATTCCGCATTTTCTCGGATATGTTTCAGGTTCTATCATTGCTGACAACATGCGCACATTAGTCGGGCCATCACCCACACCAAATATCCCATAAACCTCGTGTATTAGCAGAATTTCAATTATATCTGTCTGAAGTTGCGAAAGACTGCATTTGCTTAAAATCTGGTGCCAGTGATGCATTGCCTTCGATGATTTTTCTACTTTCTGTGAAATTTGTTCATTTTGGTGTACAACCTTGTTAAGTATCTCTTCTGGATCAGGCGGCTCAATTTTGGCCGGTCTTTGGGGCTTATACCCTCGTTTACTGTTCTCTACCTCACAATAGGCATTCAAGCATGACAACCAGAGTTGTTTCTTTGCTGTAAAGTATTCCCGAAAAGAACTAAATGGTTGAGCGGTTTTAGGCACTTGTTCTAAGAATTCCTGAAGCGGTTTCGACGGATTTTCTAAAATAAGTGAAAGACATCTTTCTGCATCTGCCACAAAGTCATTTTCCGCGTTCTGCTGCTTGATGAGATTTGTAACGATCTCTTCAAGCTGTTCAACCAAATGCATAGGCCTCTGATTTTTCTGATTGAGCAAGTCTAACTCAGTTCCAGAGCAGCATTTTTGTACATGCTGCCACGAATAACCTGCCTTCTCAAATATAGCTTTGGTCATCTCGGGCACGGTGAGCACAGCAGCTTTCACTATATGAAGGGAATCGAGGCTTGGGTTACTGTTTTCCTTCGCAGCAAGGTTTTTTGCTACCGCAATACAGCTTTCCATTTCCTGTGTAAAGCATGGTCTCTTTTTTGCCATTTTATCCATCGTATTAATTTCCTATAAAGTTACCTCACTGGAGGCGCTGTTTTCTTCTATAGAGCCAAGCATTTCTTTAACAATTTCTTCAATACGGTTTTGTGGGATACCGGCATCAGCCATTGCCCCACGAAGTATAACCCTTTCAAGAAGTCTAATGTGTGACAGTGTTTCTTGCAGCAGGCGGTCAATTATATCACGTGATGGGCCTTGATTCTCGCCGGTGTCAAGGTAGTTAAGCGTAAACATTATTTCATTATTAGGATTAACTCCCACACAACCAAATCTAAGCCCACAGTTCGCTCTGGCCAAGAGCGGGTACAGCTTGCTGTCATGACTTCTAACTTTCATAATCGGCAGAACGCATAATCGGAAAGTCTGGTCTTTCTCAATCGGGTCAACTATAAAATAGTATGGCCGAGTTGTATCGATTCGATTATTAAGATGTGCTTGAACAAAACCGTCTGGGTGAATTTCAATATTAGAGATTTCTTCGCCGTGGTTTTTCAAGATATCAACTATTTGTTCTGCCTTAATCATAATTCTGGCTCCTTTCATTATTAATTTTTTGAATTTTTGTTCGCCTTCACTTAGATGGGAGTCTATAGGAACCAGTTTTCTTGCGGGGATTTTTCAAATTTTTATTTGCTTGCCTGATAATTAGCCGGTTCAAGCAAAATATCTGCCTTAACGGCTAATTCATGGGCTAAAATGGCCGGGTAGTCCTACATACGATGGTATTGGATACAGAAGTCGATTTGCTTGAATTCAAAACCGCTAATATACTGAACGATTCAATCTCAGGCTCAAGGCCAACCAGCAGAACGATATGACGGATGTGGGCCCTATGGCTCCTTGAAGAAGCCCCTTGCCCATCAAAAGGGCTGCCCTATCGACTGGTATGTCCTCGGGATGCGTCGCTTTTCTCTGGTTTAGCCATCAATACGATGGAACAGTCATCAAACGACTGCTCACGGAAAACAGTGTTGATGTTCTGTTCAAGAGCCCTTGAAACTCTATCAGGATGCTGTTCCCGTAACCAATCCAGCATTATTGATGCGGCAGTAGCTACAGTTCCGGTTCTACGATCCATCAAGCTGTTCTCTACGCCATCGGAGAAGATAACAAAACCAGTCGGATTACATAGTTCTGGATTGAAAGGTGAGCCATAGATCCTAAGATGCTCCAAAGCATCTGAGCTGGTAACAAACCATGACTCGTTGGCAAACTCTCCTTTTTCCGGCTGAGAAACTACCAGGATTCGACTCCCGAAACTCCCAATGATTCCGCCGTCACCAAGATGCAAAGCCAGCCATGCCCCATCTGCTCCCACGCATACAGCCACTAAAGTAGCAGCATACTCATTTGGCAAGCATTCTGCCTTCTTAGCCGCCCATCGAATCAGCCTCCTTACCCTGGCCAAACACGACTGCCTGATTTGATCTTGCGATAGTTTTAAGATGGACGGAAAGTGCTCACAGAGCCAGTTAGAGACTACAAACGAAGTAAGCCTTGCACCTGCAAGAGCTTTCTCGACGCTGCCTGCGCCATCGCTGACGCAGGCAGCAGTAACTACTTCTATGCTGGCTAACGGAGCGGTTTGGCTAAAGGCCCACGTATCCTGGCATTCTGAACCAGCTTTCTGATGGGAACTGCCAATCACACTTGCACCAGCGACACACCATTGAGACGAAATGTTTAAATTTGCGCCCATCCTTTGATTCCTTCTACATCCAACTGGACATTTTCACCAGGACGTGAATGAGACACCCTGGTAACTGATGGGCCTAGCCAGTCAAAGAATTTGGCGAAATTCAGACCCTGTAGACGTAAAGGCTGCCTCTTTTTCGAGAACATAGACAGAACCTTCATGTCCGCCGATGAACCAATCCCGATCGGGAACACAACAAGCTTGCCCTGTGCCTCCAGTTCGAGCGTTCTTGTAGAAGCCAAGCGATGATTGTCAGTGGTAGGCTGGCCATCCGTCATCAGTACAAGCCATGGCTGGAAATAGTCGACCCCACTTTGTTTATAATCATTCTTGCGTGCCTCCAGCCTATCCAGTGCCGTTTTAACTCCTCCACCTAAGTCTGTACTTCCTCCCACTGTCAAAATTGGAGGCGACTCGATGCGATCCAGGCTCTGAAAATCCAGTTTGACTTCTGGCCAATTAGAAAACGTCACGATGGCCACTTCGACACTTGCTTTTGCAGCTGCATCACTATGCAGAGCATCAAAAAATAAACGGATACCTTCATTTAATTCGTTGATCGGATCACCAAACATTGATCCGGAAACGTCAAGGCAAAACGCTACCGGAACCCGACTTGTGGGATTGAGGAGCAGATCCCCTTTCCCCAATTGCATAGATTCTTCAATCATTTCTTTTTCCTTTCAATAATTCTGTCCTTAATTTTATTTGCCCGTTTTGGCCGGGATGACCTTACTCTCACTCAGTTAAAAAACCATTTTATAAACCTGAATAAAAAAGGTGTTTTTCTGGAGACGACGTTCTGCTGAATTCTAAATGGTGCACTAACAGCCGGTTGCTTATAACCGTACCTTTGAGGTTGACTTCCCGCTGTACTTGGCTTACGAATCAAAGCTTTATAAGCTGTCGTTGAGGTTTGCCTGATCGATGTTGTCCTTCGGACAGTAGCGATTCTGAGCTTATGAAAATCTTTTTCCATATCAGTTTTACCATTGTCTACGGGGACTTTTTCCTGTCCGGCTACAATTCGCAGGTTTTGTGGCAAAATTGACAAATCAAAACCTATCTGTCGTTTCGGGCCAAAGAAAGTGTGTGGGGGGATGCTAAGTAATTTTTCATAGTCTTTTAATAGTTTTAACCATTCATCTAACTTAACTTTCGACTTATGCCTGTAATCACTGTGAAAAGTCCTGTAGAATGCCTCTTTAACCCCATAAGTAAGATGCGACCAGCAGAAGCGCCATGGACCCAGTGGGGCACCATTTGAGTGATTGTCGCCAAGAGGATAAGAAAAATGCATTTCTTTAATATTCAAATACCCAGATTCTCCACCCTGATGGCTGTAAGGTAATTTACCCGGCATCAGTATCATAAACATCAGGGTAGCTACAGCGAATAATTCGTGCTCTGGTGACCGGAGAAAAGTCCTGAAATCTACTCCTTGTATTTCCGGTGCGGTAAAATTTACAGTGCCAACAGGACACGGAAATCCTTCGATCTGATAGCTGTCGCAGTCTACAAAATATGTGGTGTTCTCATTTTTGACTAAAATATTAAGAGGATTGATATCACCAAGAAGAACATTCAGCCGATGCAGATAGCAAATGCGTTCGAGAATATTTATAGCAAGTCGCACAGAGTGCCGTCTGTTCCAGGCTGGATTTTCCTCAAGCCATAGTTTTGGGACGAACAAACTATGAGCCAGCGGCTTGCCGGAAGCCCGGGACATCACATACCCCCGAAAGATTCTATGCCTATCCACCACCAATGCCGAAGGCCAACAAATGGCAGGATCACCCAGTTTTCTGGTCAGCATTAACCTCACTTTCTGCTCACGGTCGGATGTTAACTTATCCAGATGGTAAATCTTGCAGACTTCATCACGGCCAGTTATTTCAAAAACTGTGCCCTCTCCTCCGTGGGCGAGCTCTTTTCCGAGGGTTACTGCTGACCCATCTGACAGGTGCACTCGGTCACCAGAATTGATCATCGTGCGTGCGCTCAGTTTGCTGTCAGAAGACGGCGACAAGGTCGTGATTGCAGCAAAAGGTTTTGGAAAAACGCAAGGGGAAAAAGTACCAGCAAGCGATTTACAATAATCATTTACAGTAGTTCTTTTCGGGATAAAAATCTCCAGCTTCTGCGAAGCACCGTGGAGCTTGGCCACTATAAGATCACGGGAACTCTGGACAGACTTCTTCTCCTTATTAGCATAAAGGTCCTCCATAAGACCGACATCATTTGTGAGCACCAGAAAATCATGGCTCAGAAAATTTTGTTCTACAACTCGCTGTATGACTATGTCGACATATTTGTCTGAAGCCTCGTGGCGGACATCCACATAACCACACTTGAATAGATTCATAAGTGCATTCAGCGTGCGCTTAGCGGTGTCTTGTTTCTGTGTGTTCCTGCTTCTCAAGAGCCGATGTAATTCAGCGAGAACAAGGCGAGATACAAGTATTGGATTACGACGAATAAGATGTGCGTTTTCCGCAACAAACTTTTCAAAACCAGGTTGCATTACAAAAGAAGTGTCGGCAAGTATTTTGTAGCTGCTCAGGGCTTGATGTATATGAGTATGTCCAGTTTGACCTGACATTTTAAACCCTTACTTTTGGAAAAAAGCTCACAATTTGTTTTTCTACTTGAACAGAGTCAGAAATCCTCCGAAATCTTGCAGAAAATTGGAGAATATATGAGGAATGCAATGGATAAACAGCATCATGCTCCATCTCTTACCTGCTTTGGAATCCAGCCGTTGCCCCGTTTGAATCGCATAACCAATCGGCCACGGCGGGTTAGGACCATAACCCAGTGGCGTGCTTCATTAGAAAGATCCAGGCTACACAGATAACTCGGCAATTTCTTTGGGTTCAACCTCAGCCATACGGATATGCTTGTGTATACGATATCATCGAAGTCCATGAGTAAATCTTTAATTTGCCGGCTTGGTATGGGCCTTTCTGGCATTCGATTCCCATTGATTGATTTCCATAAACGCATTATTTTGCTCCTAAAAATCTTTTTTACCTTGTTCCTTTACTCAATGAGATTACTGAACTGGCGAGAATCTTACATGGAACTGGAAGATAAGCAGATAAGATATAGGTGGGAGATAGCAACAATGGTTGAAAGTAAATTGTTTTAAGCTAAGACGGTGGGAATTGGGCAGCCGACACACGGATTTTCAGTCCAATTCTCTGTTTGTAACCCCTTCATGGGCAACAGGTTATAACGCGTTTTTGAGCCAGAAATGGGGGTTACAGGTAATTAGCAAGTGATTAACAGGTCGATTCTACAGTGGCGAATCACGGGCGACTGACACTTTTTTGACACCAGAAGTGTTGTAGAAATTACATTACCTTCACTATCTTAGTAAGTAGCCTTACGATTTTGCAAAATCCGAACTGAAATGACACATAGATTGGCGCGGGCGGAATTGAAACCACAAATACAGAGTTTATCACGTGACGACGGATCCACTTTGTAAACCACTCTTAATCCCGTATGTATTGGGAAGCAGAGCCCAAAGGCGATTGTAAAACTTGGAGCATTACACGTATGGCCTTTACTGCTGGTCCAACTCTAATAGCAACCAATCATCATCTTGTACAAATTTGTCTTGGCTTCTACTCCATCTCTTAGGTAGTTGGTGATTAAGCCCTTCCAAAAATGGGAGGATGGGTCGTTTAGGATGATGAAGCTTTTCTTGCTCGTCGGAAGGACCAAAAGACCAATCGAACTTCTTTCGGTAACTGCCAAAACCAAAACCATCGAAAAAGTTCTCCCCTCCTATGAGTGGCATGTACCAAAGGCTCGGTATTCCCAGTGGATTGGGCTTTATTGGAACCTGATTTACAAGCTTTACCAATAGATTTTTGCCTTTGTGGTCGCCTGAATTCGTTAAATGCTCTTCGAGTTCATCCAGAGCGGGAAATACAACAGGAGTGCTAACAAACAAAACCGGCTTATGTTGCTGTCTGGCAACAATTATTTCGTGGGGTGTTCCAACGCTATAAACATTCGTTGGACAATACGCAATTACAAAGTCGCTTATATCAACCATTCGCAGGTCAATGTGCATAGTTTCCCAGAATGCTTCAGCACACCTGGCGCGCGTTTTTGTTCCGTCTTCAGTAGATTCAAATGTCCACTCCTCTCGTAGCTTGATAGTTGTAATGTCTTCTCGTCCATACTCGTGTAATCCTCGAACCTTTGGTTTTAACCATGGATCAAAAACCGTAGCTCCGAAAGACTTTAGGAATTGTCCAACTCTAACACGCCATCCTGATTTTTTCTCTTCGGCACGAGAAGCAACAAAATCCATTGGGCCGGATAGATAAACTCGCGCATTCTTGAGGAAGCCGTCTTTTTGGTGCGCCTTGGGCATGCTTTCACTCCCCCGCTGTGGCTGGTGTCCTAATAGTTTTTGCCGTAGCTTTCTCTTGCACGTCTTCTCGCCCCAAAAATTCAGATGTGACCTTAGTTTCAGGGAGCGGCCTTCTGACAGATGAAACTGAGACTCCAGACCGAAGCGCTGTTATTACTCCAACAGCTTCAAGGTAGTTATCCACGATGAATAGCTTGCCAGGCGTAAAAGGCAGGCTCTCAAGGTCGTTCTTCATACGGTTACGGTTTTCTCGCACGGCTATAACTGGTATGCCCTGTTCCAATGCTGCAAATGTTGGCAATCCAACGCAACCATCAGGAATAACCAAGCAAGATATATCAACTGCCGTTAATACCGCTGGATGGGCGAAAAGCATTCTGTCAGTGATGATTCTGGGGCTTCGGTGAAGTCCTTTCAGTATGCAGTAAAGAAAGCAATTCGACACGGCCTCGGCAGACAATCGGGGGTCAACTATGCCAAAAAGCGAGTTCAGTTCCTCCATATCGTCTGCCATAGGAGCATGAGCAGATGGCACATTAAATAACAGCGATAGACTGTGAGTCAACATGGCTTCCGCACCACCCCAAGGGTTGATTAGCTCCCCTTTTGACTGAAAGTATTTCTCTTTAAGCCCTTCTGAAACACCAACCTTTGACGCAATAGCTACCGCATCAAATTCTTGATGGTGCTGGTGTAGCACTTCACAGATTCTCTCCAAATCTTCTATTTGCCCCACTGCTCTGCCTGACGATGAATAGTCGGCTCGCATGCGTATTGGTGGATTCATCTTTATAACGCCGGGACAATCGAGGCCTAACGCCGCTCGTGCTGCGGAAGCTGCATTAACAACAAGTTCTGAGATTTGTGTGTCCTCGTGCTCATCAATTACCAAGAGAACACGGTTTGAACATACCTTCTGCAAGCCAATAGTCCCCATAAGCAACCGCGAAATAACACTACCCTCAACGTAAAGGCCATTCTCAGGCAATTCATTGATGTCAGATGCGTTTACTACATTAGGATGTGTAATTATTGTATCACACGCACTTGCTAATAATCTTGCGGCTGGTGCCGCATCCCCTGCATGTCCACCTATCTCTGCGCCGATTCCGGTTGGCACTATCATTACTACATTAAATCGTTCTGTATTCTCAATCCCTCTATATATGAAATCAAAGATAGAGTTTACCTTTGGAATGCGAGCTTCTTCTAAACCCTTTAAAACTCCCAATTCGCAATCGTACCCGTTCTTATCACTTTTTGTAACTACGAATCGCACAGGAAAAGAATCTTCAGCCAAATGGTCCTGAACAGCTTTTTCAAAGTGCTCCAACAAAGAACAATCCGACTTCTTTGAGGAGACATGAATCTCTTGCTCAGTTAGGAACATCTTAAATCCTTTCTATAAAGTGCGTTCGGCAGTCTTTCGCTCTAAACCAGTCCTTCGTCAGTTCCTCAGCAACATTCCTATCGAACGGCTTGCAGGAGAATATATTGATATAGACAGCTTTAAGCAAGTCCAAAGTGTGGACCACAATAGTGCTGGTCAATATGAACTGTACTGCCGAAGTGCCTTTGGTATGCGGCAAGGTTTGTCTTTCATGCTCGGGGACACTGACATCGTCCCAGAAGTGGCGCTCACATTTTTGCATGTCAATAGCCTTGCATATCTTATCGAAGTATGCGTCCAGACTCTTCCTGCTGAATTTAGAGACGTCGCAGTCGTGTAAATCGATAATCAACTCGAATCCATAGGGTGTTTCTTTCTTAGAAGTCATTTACACCTCGTATCGCCTGGGAATCGCGATGCCAAAGTTCCGGTCTAATCCTTTATGCCTGGCAAACTCCCGTGTGTAGGCAGAAAATTCTTTTTTTGCTGACATGAATTGCCTGAATCTGTCGCAGTAGGTTAGCACCTGTTGTTGATTCTCTTGATCCTTAGCTTCAAGAAGATTCAAATATAAACTCTCCAGTGTTCTGTGCCAAGATCTCCTCTTCCGGAAGTAGAAGCTTCCATCTAGGCCAACAATGTCAATGGTCATCCTACCACGTTCGCTATTGTTCTTTTCAGTGGGAAGCCCATACTCTTCAACGCGTGTGTCATCAACAATGAACGTGATGTGCTCTTCCGGGTCAAGGCTCTCATCGGACGGATCTATTAAGAGCGGTTTACCTTGGTCGCTCTTCTTAAGGAACACAAGTTTAGGTTCATTTGCGTTATCAGTAAGCATGATAGGAAATCTGTTAGATTTCCTCCCATTGCATTGAGCACACGCCAGAAGTAAGTTTTTCCAATCATTTCGCAGCCCTGTATAAATAGATTTGGGATGAAAATGCTCCACTGCTTTCAAGTGACCGTCTTCCGGTATCTCCTGTTCACAATAGCAGCATTTTTTATGTTGCATTTTCCAAAGGGCTTTTACTACAGGTTTTTTATTATAGTGAGTACCCGTTATCGGTGTGTCTTTCAAGACTTTTGGACAATCAGAACGTTTAATGCTTATCATTTCGCTCGCCGAATAACTTCTGTTCTAACTTGCTGGTTTTCTTTTTGACAGCTCCAGCTTCCTCTCGCATTAACTCCCGCTCGATCAGAGTCGTGCCATCAGAAAGGAGTGCACTCTTCAATCGCTCTTTCACCTTCTTATATCGATTATTCTCTCTTTTCGTTCTTTTTGGCCCTTTGCCCGCAAGGATTGAAGCCTCTCTTAAAAGCTTTTCAGTATTCTCGTTTGACTCGATTATATAGCCAAACAGTTCAGATGCTAGAATCTGGTCCGCTCGCCATCCGGCGAGTTCATGCTCGCTCTCGGTAAGGTTCACGACACCATCATCTCTTCGATTGAGCAGCGCAATCTTATAATCCTCATGCGGCAAATCAGCAGTGCCGCCGACACACAGAGGAGAGTGGGTGGCAACTATAAATTGAATATTCGGAAACCGTTCTCGGAGCAAGCATACGATGTGTCTTTGCCACTTCGGATGCAAGTGCTGTTCAAGCTCATCAACGAGAACGACACCTGACAACCAGTCGCCTCGCAAAAATTGACCCACTAGAATCGCCCAGCCCAACATATCAGTAATCCATAACATAGTCGCGACGTAGCCATCTCCCAAGGCACCCAGAGGAATTGGAGATCCCCACGGACCACTGACAGCGAGCCCGGTGGAAGTAAGCACTACCGCGCCTTTCTCTAACATGAGAATTCCCTCAAGCCATCGACAGATCTTGCTCCCTACGTACCGTGGTCGGCGCCGCATAACTAACTCTGGATCCTGTAGTGGCCAGTCATAGTTGAAAAGCGTATAGACGGCATCTGCTGCAGAATACTCGTCGTAAGTCATGCTGCCTTCCGTACGGCGGTTCGCACCGTAAGCACAAACAAAAATCTTTTCCCACGGAATTTTCTCTTCCACACCACGTGCTCGCCAAACCGTTTCGCCACCTGATGGAGTTTCTACTATTTCCGTTAGGAGGCTGTAAGTTTTGTCCAAGTCCTGCAACTCAATCTTAATGGTTGCTTTTTTTTGGCCAGTCCTTATCCACTTACCATAGGTGTCTATTAAAAGTCCAACTGCCCCCGCCTGGTCACAAAGCCCCAGAGCTATACAGCGAAGGAGTGTCGTTTTTCCTACCCCGTTGTCGCCCAAGACCATTGCCCATTTCTTAATCCTTTTGTCTTTTTCATCCGACGTAAGGTCTATCTCAACCTTTTCGAAGCAGCGGACGTCTCGAAGTACTATTTTCTTTATATACATATCCGTGACCTCAGAAGCCCGGTTCTCTACGATATAGGTTTGTAAAACCGGACCTGTTGGAATACAATTTATGGCATTGACAAGAACAATAGCAGCTTTATATTAGACATGTTAAAAAAGGATTGCAAATGAAAAATCTGAGACAAAGGCTGCTTGTAAGCATACGAGGCAAAAAAGAGGCTCTTGTAGCTATTAAAGGTGGTGCTCATATAGCTGATGTAGAGTTTCCAGCTTCTGCTCTTGGAACGCCTTATCCCCTAAATATCGCCGCCGTTCGCAAAGCTGCTCCCAAATCCGTCGCTGTAGCCACTAACATCGGCGAACAACAGTTCAGCAGGTCAAATGCTTGCCAGGCTGCGCTTGGCGTTGCCTTAGCAGGTGCAGACATAATAAAACTTGGGCTCGCTAAAATGCCTATAGGCGAAGCCAAAGAATTTGGTCCAGCCCTTGTCCGCACAGTAAAGAAGTGGTTTCCCCAAAAACGGTGCATCCCTGCCCTTTTTGCTGATGAAAGACTGGCAAAGTGGTATATCGACCCCATCAAAGATGGCCCGGGTTTGGCAAGGCATATGAAGGCTGATGGCTTATTGGTCGACACCTTCGATAAAGGTCTTGGAATGGGCCTGCTTGATTATTACACTCTTGCCGACATCAAACACTTCGTGACCGAATGTCACAGGAGAGGCCTCGAAGCCTGGGTTGCCGGCAGCATAGGCAAAGAGGAATTGCCAGAGCTTTGGCTAACCGGCGTTAACGTGGTTTGTGTCCGTGGGGCAGCTTGTAAACCCGGTACCGGCCCTGGCCGTTTCGGCGAAATTAGCGCTGCTCTTGTACGGAACTTAGTTGCCACGATACCAAGTAAGTATAACAGCAAGTAACATCAAGCATTATCCAACTATAATCCGGTCTGACTTCAATGCTACCAAGTCATCATAACATTCCGGATGCCAGGCTGAAAACTTGGACCTATTAGACGAGGGTTGTATCTGCCCTGTGGCAGGTACGAGCATTTTCGCGGCCAAAGTCCAAGACTTAACAATAGGTGGACGAATGGTCGGGTTTCGAACATCAAGCGAATTAAACTCATGTTACCATCACCCAAATAGTAAAGGCCGCACCGCATAAATAGCATTGGAATTGGACAAACCAATAGAAAAACATTAAAATAAATCCAAATAATATATAAGGAATGAGGTTCAAGCATGATTCAAGAAGGAACAACGATAGAAGGCCCTTTCTGGCCAGAGCCCGTAGAGGTAAAGAAGGTTGAGGAGTTTGGTGGCCGGGTTCATCTTATTGGAGCGACCATCTATTCCAATACTCATGTAGACCAGCTTTTGACAAGGGAAGAGGCAGAAAAGCTAAAGACGCGTGAATTCGCCTTGGATTTTTCGGGAAACGGGAACGATGCGTTTCTGGCGCTCGAGGCCCAACGCTACAGATTCGCCTCGCTTTTTGATCCCCTCCTTGCGATGAACACTTCGAAGATAGCGCCTCTTCCTTTTCAGGTAGAGGCCGTCTACGGGTACATTCTGAAGCTACCCAGAATAAGGTTTCTCATCGCGGACGATCCGGGGGCGGGCAAGACCATAATGGCGGGCTTGATCTTGAAGGAGCTGAAGTTGAGAGGCGTCGTCAAGCGAGTTCTGATCGCTGTCCCAGGCCATCTCAAGGACCAATGGCGAAGGGAGTTGAAAGATAAGTTTCAAGAGCCCTTGAGTGTTATCGATAGGGGTTATCTTGGCGCCCATTACGGCGAAAACGTTTGGCGCAGGGAGAACCAGGCTATCACGTCGATCGACTTTGCAAAGCGGGATGAAATCCTGCGGTCGCTTGAGGGCGTCGATTGGGATATGATTATAATTGACGAAGCGCACAAGATGGCCGCGTACAGATATGGTGACAAATTGTCGAGGACGGAGCGGTATAGACTGGGTGAGGTGCTTTCGAGAAACTCCGACCACCTGCTGTTTCTGACCGCGACGCCGCACAAAGGGGATCCCGAAAACTTCAGGCTTTTCCTTGACCTTCTTGTGCCTGGTTTTTTTGCAAAACCAGGCTTGATTGAGGAGTCTTTGTCCAGCAGAGACAATCCGCTTTTCATACGGCGGATGAAAGAGGACATGAAGGACTTTGACGGGAAGCGCATATTCACCAACCGCTTCCCTAGGACCATCCGGTTCAGGCTGTCCGATGATGAGAAGGAGCTGTACAACGAGCTCTCGAAATACGTTGTGTTTCAGTACAGTCAGGCTTTGCATAGGGTAAAAAGGAGGAACATAGCGTTTGCGCTGCTTATTCTGCAGCGAAGATTGGCTTCGAGCACTTATGCGCTTCTAAAATCCCTTGAGAGGAGAAAGGAGCGTCTCGAAGAACTAATTAAGGAGCCTGAGCTTCCGGAAGAAGCGCTCTCCTTTGACCTGGAGGAGGTCGATGATTACGAGGAGGAAAGCCGGTGGGAGCAGGAGAAGAAATGGGAGACGTTGAGCATAGCCGAGAACAAACAGGAGCTCAAAAAGGAAATCCAGACGCTTTCTGCTCTAACGGACAGAGCGAAGGGGATTCTCAAGGAGGAATCCGAGATTAAGCTCGCAGAGCTTAAAAAAGCCATACAGGAAGGATTCAGGAAGATACGTAAGATGGGAGGAAACGAAAAGATACTCATTTTCACCGAGTCCAGGGACACGATGGAGTATCTGGTGAAAAGGGTGAAATCCTGGGGGTATTCGGTGAACTACATTCACGGCAGCATGAAGCTGGAAGAGAGGGTCGAGGCGGAGAGCGTGTTCAAGCACAAGACGCAGATCATGGTTGCTACCGAGGCGGCTGGTGAGGGAATAAACCTGCAGTTCTGCCATCTTATGATCAACTATGACATTCCGTGGAACCCGAACCGGCTTGAGCAGCGGATGGGAAGGATTCACAGGTACGGGCAGCTCAAGGATGTGTACGTTTTTAACCTCGTCGCAGAGGATACGCGGGAGGGACAAGTTCTCAGCAAGCTGTTCGAGAAGCTCGAGGAGATAAGGAAAGCGGTAGGTAGTGACAAGGTGTTTGACGTTATTGGTGACACTTTCTACGGGAAAAACCTCTATCAGCTTATCTTGGAGGCCGTGGCAAATGCCAGAAGCCTTGACGAAATCATAAAAGACATCGACGTAAAAATCGATGAGGATTACATAGCCAGGGTTAAGGAGGCGTTAGGGGAAAGCCTTGCCACGAGGCACATCGATTACAGCAAGATAAAGGAAATGGCAGATAAGGCTAAGGAGTACAGGCTTATACCCGAGTATGTAGAGGAGTTCTTCAAGCGGGGTTTCGAGCGTTCCGGCGGCAAGCTGAGGGTGAGAAAAGACGGCTTCATCGCCATTGATTCCATTCCTTACGACATCCGGAAGATAGTTGAGGAGGCAGACTTCAAGACCAGATATGGCTCCGTTCTGAAATCGTATCCCAAAGTCACCTTTGACAAAGAAGTTGCCTTTAACAATCCAGACGCCGAGTTCGTTTCTTTTGGGCACCCCCTGTTCGAGGCGCTGCTTGAGTGGGTGAAGAACAGCTTCTTCAAAGGCCTGCAAAATGGAGCGGCGTTCGAGGACCCGTCCGGGAAATACCATGGCATCCTGTGGTTCTTTGAAGGTGAGATCAAAGACGGAAAAGGCCAAATAGCGGGGAAGCGTCTGATGGCGATATACGATGACGGCAAGGGATTAAAAGAGATCAATCCGGCCATTGTATGGGACCTCGTTCCGTCGAAGAACGGCGAATGCGGGTCTTCGGATTTCAATAAGGAGGATGCCCAGAAGTGCGCCGTAGGGGCCGTGGAGAATTACAAGTATGAAATTCTGGAGGAGAGAAAAAGGCAAGCAGCCATCAAACGCAAGTACGGCGTCAAGTCGTTGGAGTATCTGATTGGAGACCTGGATGCTAACCTGTCCGTGTTGTATGAGAGGCAGGAAAAAGGTGAAAAAGTGGACATCGTCATTCGGAACAAGGACGAGAGAAAGAGGCAATACGAAAAGGCTTTGGAAAGTCTCAAAAAAGAGATAGATCAAGAAGTGAGCTTGACGATTTCCATGCCTAAATTCTGGGGCGCGATTCTTGTGCGTTCGGCAGCTTCACAGGACATGAGCACCGACGAGGAGATAGAGAGAATAGGCATGAGGATTGCCATGGATTACGAGAAAAAGCAGGAAAGAAAACCCGAGGACGTGTCCGAAGAAAACATAGGCTTCGATATAAGGTCTAAGGGCAAAGACGAGACAAGGTACATAGAGGTAAAGGCAAGAAAAGACGAGGGCAACGTAGCTTTGACCTGTAACGAATGGTTTAAGGCAAAAAGATTTAAGGAAGAGTACTGGCTATATATTGTTACCGATGCGGCAACAAATCCAACGCTTTACGTTATAAACAATCCTGCTGAGAGCCTAAACGTCCAGGAAAAAATTGAAGTGATTCGCTTCCTTGTGCCTGCTTCGGAGTGGAAGAGTAAGGGTAAAAGAGTATGACGGAAGAGCTCAGGAGTGAAAAAGAGGTTGTGAAGAAGCTGCAAGAGATGCTTGCGGAACAGAAACCAGGCGGTCTTAGGAAATGCTTTGTTCATGTGAATCTGGGAACCAGAAAGTTTCATGATATTTGGGCTGACTGGTGGAAAACCGCAACGCCTCCGAGGCTCGAAGTGGATATGATCCCCATCTTTGAAGAGCTGGACGACCCAGACAAAATATTCACGGCCGGTGTCGAGGTTGAGTTTTTCAAGAATAAAAAGGTCAAGACCTTTTATGACGGCCTGCAACAGGTGTTGTCATTTGGACTTCTGGGGTTCGATAGTCTTGTGTTATGGCACATATTTTCGGCAAAACTGGCCAACGAGGATGTTGAGAAATGTGTCAAACCTGTCAAAGAAATGGTTGAAGGGTTCAGTCTGCCAATAACATATATCGCTACTAAGCTGACGGAGAATCTGAAATACGAGTTTTTTGCACCGTGGGAACTGTATTCATCTTCACAAACAAATATCGATTATGTTTTTCGCTCTATGCGGAACTTATGCAGCGAACTCAGAAATCCGTTGCTGAATAAGGCAGAAGTTGAGAAAAGAAAGAAAATATTAAAGGTTGTTTTAAGAATACCCATATAGGCATGGTTGGTATGGACAAGAGATTCATAGAAGAGAGCTTTCCGGTCAAGGAAGTAAGCAAAGAATCAGCACGAGAGAAGAACATCAGGCACGGGCACATATCAACTCTCCACATCTGGTGGGCCCGCCGGCCTCTGGCTTCGTCGCGTGCCACCAGCTATGCTGCATTGATTCCGGTACCTAAAAGCCAAGAGGAATGGGACAAGAAAAGGCAGTTCATTATTGAATTATCCAAGTGGGAAAACTCGCTGAATCCCCATATTATCGATAGGGCGAGGAAAGACATACTGGATGCAAATGGGGGTAAAGCCCCGAAAGTCCTGGATCCTTTTTCCGGAGGAGGAGCTATTCCATTAGAAGCCCTGAGACTCGGGTGTGAAACCTACGCAAGCGAGTACAACCCCGTTGCCATCTTGATTCTCAAATGCACACTTGAATATCCTCAAAAATATGGAAAGCCAAAGGAAGTAAAGAAAGACTGGGGATTACTGAAAACCGACGACCGAAAAAATCCTTTGGTTGAAGACGTCAGAAAATGGGGAAACTGGGTCTTGGATGAAGCAAAGAAAGATATTGAGAGATTCTACCCCAAGGATAAAGACGGCTCGATTCCAGTGGGTTATATCTGGGCAAGAACAATTCCCTGTCAGAAACCGGACTGCGGTGCTGAGATTCCTTTGATGCGTCAATTCTGGCTTGCCAAAAAAGAGAATAAGAAAGTCGCATTAAAGCCATTTGTAAAAAATGGTAAGGTCGACTTTGAAATAGTCGGGCAAGATAAACCTTTCCCAAAAGACTTTGACCCTGAAGAAGGAACGGTATCAAGGGCAATCGCAAAATGTCAGGTCTGCGGCTCAACGGTTGATGACGATACCACAAGAAAATTATTTCAGGAGGAAAAAGCCGGTCAGAGGATGGTCGCCGTTGTTTTACACCATCCAGAAAGACAGGGAAAAACCTATCGGGTCGCATCTGAAAGGGATTTAATGGCATACAGGCAAGCAGAAAGCTACCTTGAGGAAAAAAGGAATCAACTAAAGGGAGAGTGGGGAATCGATCCTGTACCTGATGAAGAAATGAACCCAAAGGACCCCACAACTGTTGCAGGTCGTGGATATGGGATTAAAGTTTGGGGTGACCTCTTCAACTACCGCCAGCGAATGGCACTAATTACTTTTGTGGACAAGATAAAGCAAGCTTACGGAAAGATGATCGCTGAGGGCTACAAAGAAGAGTATGCAAAGATAGTGTTGGCTTATTTGGCGCTGGGATTGGATAGATTGGCAATGTTTTCTACAATCTTATGTAGATGGAAAAGTGGAACAGAACAGAACATACCAATATTTAGTGGCAGAAATGCTTTACCTATGGTATTTGATTATTTTGAGGTTGCTCCACTTGGAACTGTGAGTACAAGTTGGATTAACTCAATAGAAACTGTAAGAGAACCATTACAAGGCTATAAAACAATCTGTTCTTCTGCTGATATTTTGCAGTGCTCTGCTGCCTCCCTCCCCTACCCCGATAACTGTTTTGATGCGGTTTTCACAGACCCACCTTATTATGACAATATAAATTATGCTGAGCTTTCTGATTTCTTTTATGTCTGGGCAAAGCGAATAGTGGGTGATTTCTATCCTGATTTATTTTCAACGCCTTTAGTTCCGAAATCAAAAGAAATCGTAGCAAATCCAATAAGACAAGGAAATCAGGAAAAAGCCAAAATATTTTTTGAGGAAAATCTTAAAAAAACATTCCAGGAAATATATCGGGTATTGAAATCAGGTGGAATAGCAACGATCGTTTATACACACAAATCAACGTCTGGTTGGGAAACAGTGGTCAATAGCCTTTTAGATTCTGGTTTACTAATTACTGGGTCATGGCCCATTGATACAGAAATGAAAACAAGACTTAATGCAAAAGAATCTGCCGCTCTTGCATCTTCAATATACTTCGTGGCCCGAAAGGTTGAGAGAGAGGAAACAGGGTGGCTCAATGACGTTAAAGAAGAAATCAAGAGACATATTCACCATAAGCTTGATCGGCTATGGCAGCAGGGTATTTCCGGAGCAGATTTCCGCATAGCCGCAATAGGTTCGGCAATCGAGATTTTTGGGAAATACGAGAAAGTGATGGATTATGAAGGGAACATCGTAAGGGCAGACGTGCTGCTTGATTTTGTGAGGGACATCGTTGCGGACTACGTAATAAGACAGATACTACACGATGGGATCGCCGGCCAAATCTCTCCGCTAACGAAGTTTTACCTCTCGTGGCGGTACGACTACCAGGACAAGAAGGTTCATTTTGACGATGCGAGAAAGCTTGCGGCAAGCACGGGGATAGACCTCGCGAGAGAATGGAATAGGGGCTTTATTAAAAAAGACAAAGAGTTTATAAGTATCTTAGGACCTCACGAAAGAACGCCAAAGGAGATCGGCGATACGAGCGAGCTTATAAATGTCCTGCATCTAACATTAAACTTGTGGAAGGAAGGAAAGAGGGAGGACATGAACAAAGTGCTTTCAGAGTCCAGCTGGGGCAGCAAGGACTCTTTTTACAGGGTAGCACAGGCCATATCTGAAACCTTTCCCAAGGACAGCAAGAGCAAAGAGAAGCAATGGCTTGACGGGCTCCTTTCGGGCAAAGAGAAAATAATTAGTGACGTAAAGAAGTCTGGACAGAAACAGCTGAAATTTTTCGTAAACGGAGGGAAATAAAATGAAACCATTTTCGGCTATTGCAATACCTCATAAGGACATCATTGAAGGCAGGCTTACGATGGATGTGTTCGCCGCCAAACTCTGGGAGGTGTTCAAGGGCAGGGCAATTGATGAGTACCAGGACCCGGACGTCTTTTTCAGGAAGACCTATGCCACAAAAGGGCTGAAGAACCTCTTGGATATGACCGAGAGGCGGCTTACAGGAAAAGGCGGAGACCCGGTAATTCAACTGCAGACGCCTTTCGGCGGCGGCAAGACCCATTCTTTGATCGCGCTATACCATAAGGCAAAAACATGGAAAGCAAACGTTGCAGTGATCGTTGGTGATGCCCTTGACCCTAAAGAGGTTATTATTTGGGAGGAGCTTGAGAGGCAGCTGACGGGAAAAGTGGACAAATTGAAGGGCAAGACCTCGCCGGGCGGTGAAAAGCTAAGAAAGCTTTTCGCAGAGCACCAACCACTATTGATTCTGATGGACGAACTATTGGAATACGTGATACCAGCCGCAGGGATAAAAGTGGGCGACTCGACCTTCGCATCCCAGGTGCTGACATTTATACGAAGTCTGACTGATATCATAGGCACTCTCGATAAAACGTTCTTGGTGCTGACTTATCCCTCGGGCACTCATTACGATGAGTCCGGCCAGAAGCTTCTCAATCAATTACAGGAGAGGTCTGGAAGGGTAGAAAAAGTCTATACGCCGGTTGAGGAAGGGGAAATATCTTCGGTGATAGGAAGGCGGCTGTTCAACTCCATAGATGAAAAGCAGGCGAAGGAAGTAATCGAGGAGTTTCTGGACTATGCCGAGAAGGAAAGGATTCTGTCGAAGGACTTGGGCAGAGCCGGATACAGAGACATGTTCAAGGCCAGCTACCCGTTCCAGCCCGAGGTCATTGACACTCTCTACAAAAGGTGGGGCAGCTTCTACGAGTTCGGCAGGACAAGGGGGGTATTGCGATTGCTGTCTTTGGTTGTCCACTCCCTGAAGGAGGCCAAGATTCCCTACATTCGCTTGGCAGACTTCGACCTGGCCAGCGAAGACATCAAGAGGGAGCTTATCAAGCACATCGGGCAGGAGTACGACAGCATTTTAGCTCAGGACCTGACCTCGCGAACGGCTGGAGCCAAGAAGGTCGACAAGTCCTTGGGCGATGCTTACGCCTCTTTTGCCTTCGGGACGAAGGTGGCCACCACGATTTTCATGTATTCGTTCTCTGGCGGGCCGGAAAGAGGAGCCACAATCAACGACATCAAGCTTTCAAGCGTAGAGCTTACCGCTCCGAGCAGCATTGTCGTGGAGGCCGTGTCGCAGCTCAGGGATAACCTGTTCTACATCTCGGACAAAGACCTGCTTTTCACGAACAAGCCCAACTTGAACCGCATTCTCCTCAACAAGAAAGGCAACATCAGCGACGAAAGGGTCAGGGAGGAGGAGAAGGTCGCGCTTGGCAGCGGTCTGCAGAAGGATCGCCTCGAGCTATTCGTCTGGCCGAGCAGTTCCAAGGACGTCCCGAACACGAAAGGCTTGAAGCTCGTCGTCATGAAAGACCAGGACGAGAAGAGGTGCAGGGAGATCGTAGAGAAATGCGGCGACCGGCCCAGAATCTATCCAAACGTGCTGACATTCCTTTGTCCGCTGAAGTCCGAGAGGTATCATTTTGAGGAGTTCCTCAGAAGCCGAGTCGCGTGGCAGCTGGTGGAGAAAGACGAGTCGCTGCACATGACCACCGAGCAGAAGAAGGAGGTTAAGGAGCGGCTAAAGAAGGTGGAGGGCGAAGTCAAAGACAAGGTAAGGCACCTGTACAGGCTTGTTCTTCTTCCCGCGCGCAGAGGCTTCAAGGAGATCGATTTAGGCATTCCGACATACGGCACCGAGGTAAGCATCACGAGAGAGGTGTACGACAGGCTTAGGGCAGACGGGGAAATTCTGGAGCGGTACTCCCCGCTGTCGCTTAGGGAAAGGTACCTTAGGGATAAGGATCACGTTGAAACCCTTAAGATTCTTGAGTCATTCTCGACAACGCCGGGCGAAATAAGAGTGGTTTCCGATGACGTGTTAAGAGAATGCGTAGCCGATGGAGTTGGACAGGGGCTGTTTGGGGCAGGCGATATCGAAAAGGGGAAACCGATCTGCCGTCATTTCAATGAAGATTTCTCTCCCGAGTTGATTGAGGGGGAAATTCTGGTCAAGGCAGAGCTCTGCAAAGTAGCCGAAGAGCAGTTTACGGAAGCTCAGCCAGAAAAGGAGGAAGGCGAGGTCCCTCCTGAAAGAGGCAAATACGGCAAAATCCGCCTGTCGCTAGATGTCCCTTCAGGTAAGCTGTCGGACGTTGTCAAGATGGTAAATTACCTTAAGACGCTGTTTGAAAAGGTAAACATAAAAGTAGAGATATCTACGGAAAGGGGCAAGATATCCGCCTCGGAATACGAGGACAAGATCAAGGAAGCGATTAATCAGGCAACGATCAAGGTTGAAAAAGAAGAGCTTAAATAAACCTGTGATTTGTTAAGGGGATTCCAGCTTTTATCAATTTCTCGCACATCCCTTGATATTTGATGGCCTTCCCATTAACCTTTATTAAGTATAACGCACCAAGTATTAAGTAAGGATTGAGATTGACGTTCCTTTGAGACAAAGATAATTTAATCCCAATAGCAACGTTAGGTCAAAATATGTGGTTTAAATCTGTCCAAAGACAAAAGAAGGCAAAACGGGCATACAAGTACGCCTTTGCGTGTTTGGCCACTTTCGAATATAGTCGTATGCGGCTGAAGGAGTAGAGCTATGGGAAAGAAAAAAGAGTCAATCTTTGGAAAAAGGCGGCCTCAGATATCTATCGAGATAGAACGCCTTCACCTCGATAAGCATAATTCTCGGCTATCGGCTGGTATACAGAGCAAGGATGAGTAGAATTAGGAAACAAGAGGAAACAGGAATTTGGAATGATGCGGAGAACAGGCGACTATAGGGCTGTTGACGGTATGATAAATAATCAGAACTCTTAAAACGAGGTTGACTATGGCTATAGGAACAGAACTTAAATATGCGAAATTGGAAGAGTTGTATGTCGATCCGCTCAATACCCGATTGGGTCGTGGCAATACCGGCCGTGATGTAACACAAGAACAGGTACTCGAGCTTATGAAGGACTGGACACTTGACGAACTGATTTTGTCCTTCCTAGATAGCGGTGGTTTTTGGACACACGAGCCGCTTCTCGTGACGGAAGAGGTACTGTACGGCAAGAAACATTTGATAGTAATTGAGGGGAACCGGCGATTAGCCGCACTCAAATTCTTGAAGAAAGCGGTCGATGGAGAAAAAGTCCCACAAAAACTGGCCGAGATCACGAAAGGTGCAAAGATTCCCTCAGACCTGTTCACAAGAATTCCATACGTTCAGGTTGGTTCACGCCAAGAAATCGAATCCTTTTTAGGATTCCGTCACGTAACAGGCATCAAAGAATGGAAGCCAGCGGAGAAGGCCGAATTTATCGCCAAGCTCATCGATGAACGGCGCATGACTTATGATGAGGTGAGGCGAAAGATTGGAAGTAAGACCGAAACCGTCAGGCGAAATTATATATCATATCGGCTTCTGCTACAAATAGAAGAAACAGCAGATATTCCCGAAGAGCAATTTGAAGACCGGTTTAGCGTAATGTATCTCTCTTTGCGGACACAGGGTGTTCAAAAGTACCTCCAGATAGATATTTATGCAGATCCAAAATCTGCAAAGAAGCCCGTTCCCAAAAGCCGTTTGAAAGAACTTGCGAACTTCGCACTTTGGCTCTTTGGGAAAGGCGCAGAACGACATCCACTTTTCTCAGACTCTCGGCAAGTTGACAATTTTGGAAGAATCCTAGAGAGTAAGGAGGCCGTCGAATACCTCGGACGCACAGAACAACCATCGTTTGAGGTTGCCTTACGAACGGCCGGTGGGGATGAGCCAGAAATAATCAGGCTGATTGAGAAAGCGGCAGATGAGGTTGAACTGGCGCTCACAAGGGCGCACCTCTTCAAGAAATCAAAGAAAATTCAAGCCGCAGTAAAGCGATTCGGGGCTGATGCCAAACAGCTATTAGAAATATTCCCTGATATCCGAAAGCAGTTAGACCAGGAGGCGAAGTGATGCTTGCTCTCCCAATAACAGGGATTTCGAGGTCGTTAAAAAAACACAACATCGACCTATCTATCCTGTGCGACTGGATTGAAGGAAGTGTCTTATTCGAGGACGGTGAGTTGTCCCAGATAGATATCGCAGATACTCTCATGGAAGAGCAAATTTACGACGAACATGACTTATGTATGGAAATGATCTCTAACGCTTGGTCAGAAATAAGGCGACGGCAATACTGTATTGGAGAGGAGTCACCTTACTCATTTGCGTCCGGGGGGATCACTAGAACCTGTGAATGGACAGCAGTTCCAGCATACAGTTTCTGTTTACTTGTATCTCTCGCGGCATTATACCGCGACTGGGCAAAACAGTTTGGATGCGATTATACAAAACAAGGGCAATTCTTCGAGGAATTAACAAAAGAGTCATTAGCATACCAGTTTAAGGACTGGAAATTCTATCTGACTGGATGGGCCCGGGAAAGAACCCAAAAGATAAATAAAATAGTCCAAGAAATAGCCAGGCAACTAGGGGAAAGCGTAGGTAATTTGCCACGTTGGACAAGTCAAACCCAAAAAGATGCGGGGCTTGATATGTTGTGCTACCGACCTTTCAAGGATGGGCGGGTAGGAGTGCCTGTATATCTTATGCAATGCGCAAGTGGCAGTAACTGGGATGAAAAGTTGCATACGCCGAGATTAGAATTATGGACAAAGGTTATTGACTTCGCCAGCAAACCAAAGAAGGCATTTGCCACACCTTTTGCAATGACAGATGACGTATTTATTCAAAAGTGCTTACTCGTGGATGGAATGTTTATCGATAGGTACAGAATTCTCTCGGCATCTGAAGGCAAGCAAGCGTGGCTGTCGAATAAGCTTCGCAACAGATTGATTAATTGGGCACGCCCTAGAGTTAAAAAGTTACCCCGTCGTGAGACTTAATCAAATGAGTGTTATCCCTGGTAGGAGAACTCCATGAGGTTTGTTGACCTTTTTGCAGGATTGGGCGGGTTTCACTTAGCTGCCAAAGGACTTGGTGCCAAGTGTGTTTTCGCCTGCGAGATAGATGAGCAGCTCCGAGAAACATACGAATCCAACTTTGGAATCCTACCTGCTGGAGACATAAGGAAAATAGACCCTAAGAAAGTCCCAAGACATGACCTTCTTTGTGCTGGTTTTCCCTGCCAGCCTTTTTCTAAAGCCGGGGAGCAAATGGGATTGAAGGACTCCATCCGCGGCACGGTATTCTTCGATGTTATAGAGATATTGCGACACTGCCAGCCGGAGTTTGTAGTCTTAGAAAACGTTGCACATTTTGTTAGACATGATAAGGGTAACACCTACGCCAAGGTCAAAAAAGCTTTGGAAAGACTGGGATATGACATAAGGCATGCCCAGCTTTCTCCGCATAGATTTGGCGTGCCCCAAATAAGGGAAAGAATGTATATGGTTGGGCGGCTCGGAGGATTAGATGGCTTTCAATGGCCCGCCCCACAAACAAATGGCGATGATCTGTCGATTAGGACGGTTTTGGACAAGAATCCAAAAGAGGCCTTGCCTTTAAGCAGGCAGGTCATTGAGTGTTTGGAGACATGGCAGGAGTTTCTTGAGGCATTTCCCCAAGATGAGCAGCTGCCTTCTTTCCCCATCTGGAGCATGGAGTTCGGCGCAACATACCCATACAAGCAAGACTCTTTGTATAAAGTGCCGGTGAAAACCTTACAGAAAAAACAGGGGGCATGCGGCGAAAAGCTTAGCTACAGACTTAGGCGAGACATAATGCAGCACGTGCCCAGCTATGCCCGTGCAGAGAAGAATGCATTCCCACCTTGGAAGCAAGAGTTTATTAGAAAGAATAGAGGGCTATACAGAAGACACAAAGAGTGGATTAACCAGTGGCTGGGTAAAATTCGACGGTTTCCATCGAGCCTGCAGAAGCTGGAATGGAACTGCAAGTGGGAGGAACGAGATATCTGGAACTATATAATTCAGTTTAGAGCCTCTGGTGTGAGGGTCAAACGCCCAACAACCGCACCGTCTCTGGTCGCGATGACCACAACCCAGGTGCCTATAGTCGGATGGGAAAGACGATATATGACGGTTAAAGAATGTGCTCGCCTTCAATCTATGGAGGAATTAAAGCACTTCCCCTGTGACACGGCGGCTATGGCTGCGCTTGGGAATGCCGTGAACGTGAAAGTTGCTCGACTGGTCCTTGAGAGACTGCTGTCAGCCGTTTAACATCACCGCGATATACCACAAGATATAAGATTGGAGTCTTCTATGGACGTTCTTACCAAAAAACAGCGCTCTTACTGCATGTCACGGATCAGGAAAAAGAATACAACCCCGGAGATGGTGGTGCGAAGGCTTGTTCATAGCTACGGCTATCGTTATAGGCTCCATAGAAGCGACCTCCCTGGATGCCCTGATATTGTAATGACGTGCTGTAAAAAGATTATCTTTGTGCACGGCTGCTGGTGGCATAGGCACAACTGCCACCTCGGACGCCGAAGCCCAAAATCACGACTTAGCTATTGGCTTCCCAAACTTCGTGCAAATAAAGAGAGGCATAAACAAAATCTACGGAGATTGCGAAATTTGGGATGGAAGATTTTAACTGTGTGGGAGTGCCAAACTCTACAGCCAGACAAGCTAAGAGAGCGCATCCTAAATTTTCTTGAGTAAACGCACACGCTAATCTATTCAACAAATAAATCACGACATTAAGCATCTGAGACTTACAGGAGCTATATGAGCAATCTCGAGGCAGAACTAACCTACATTGAGGCTGCTTAGTCTCAACTCGTGCTGACAATTTCCATAAATTTCATAACTTCTTACATATCGCTTGGTACGTAAAGAGATACCGCTAAGTTGACACCATTAAAAGGAAGACCTAACACATACGGCCTTCCTTGTTTTAGTTCAGGTTTGGAGGAGGAAATTCGGCAGGTCTATCAATATCTCTCTTGGTGATGGTTGATTTGTGGCATACTGTTTTATCAGAAGGGCCAAAACACCAGCAACCATAGTCGGACAGTAAATGATGGAGCGAGCCGAGCATGGGAGACGTTCGGCTTCACCATTGTTATAGAGATTCTCCTGGTAAAAATCGCCTTCATCAACATTGGTCGGGTGGATCGTGTAAATCCTCGCAAACTCAGCGCCCATGCGAGCTTCAATAAGCAGTGGTATCTTCCGGCTGAGCCCGGCTCTTTTCCATACCCTCTGACGGCAGGTCATATTATCGACAGTAACCACAACTACGCCTTCCAACCTCTGGCCCGTGTATGGCCTGCATATCTGCTTAATCTGAACCTCTGTTAGTTCGTAAACTAACTGTGCCAGAGCTTGCACTTTGGGCATGCCTACCATAGATGGTTTGCACAGCTGGTTCGAAACGTTCAAATCTTCAAGGTCATCTCCATCCCAGACCGTTATGTCTGAGCAGCCCATCTTGGCCAGGGTTACAACTGTTGCTGAACCTATGGCGCCAGCACCAATAACTGTTATTGGAAAGCTCAGTTTTTCAGGAGCGACTATATCGAACTGCCTTAAGAACCTGTTTTCGTTACTATTCATTTGAATCCCTTTCACATATTGGTTTGACTAAAACATAAAATCTTCATCGTCGATATTCGGCCAGTTCTCTGAATCTGCCAGCGGACATTCACCTTCGGCATGCACATAGCCGCAGTAACCGCAGTACGTAGGTGGCGAATACACGGTGGGTCTTTTATCCTGCTCCTGCTTTCGTTCGTTATCTTCTGTTTCAAAGGAAAAGGCTTTTTCCGAAACCATCTGTGCTACCTGTTCTGCATATAAGTCTAACGTCAGACTTTCCTTCGACATCTGATAAAAGACAGGGACATTATCGAGGGTAATCGGCACTGGGGCAGCAATGTCCATCCGGCAGCGGATTGCAAAGTTATTGCCGATGACGATACTTATCAGATAATCGTTTACCAGAAGCTGGCACGTGGAATCGTCGACCTTCGACCAAAAGGCCTCCATATTCGGATGGCTGTGCGCCCAGCACTTTACACGTTTAGCTTCCTCAGTATTGCCTTCTGTTATTAGCTGTTCTATAAGCTCTCCAATAGCATCCTGATCAAGTTCCGTACATGCGGAAGAGCCAGATTGTTTGAGCAGGTAGAATTTGTCTATAAAGAATCTGTTGCCGTCACGATGGACAGAGCCCAGGCAGCTAATCTCTTTCGAGGTTGAATAAGCCCAGCCGAATAGCTGCTCAAAAGCATCTTTGGTGAGAACGACGGCCAAATCCTGGGCAACAGAAACAGTAAGCCTCTCGCGGTTATGTAAGGAAAGACCGATAGGCCAATCGGGGATTTTATTGATTCTTGCTTTAGGCTTTTCTTGCGTTTCCTCTTTTGTTTTGTCTTTATCTTGCGTTTGCATTTTTGGCCACCTCTTTCAAATTCTGTAATTTCTTAAAGTAAGGACATTCATCGCAGCATTCTTCGAACTCGCAACTATCACAGGGACACCTCAAAAGCCACTTCTCGTTGTACTGACAATCAAGGTAGCAATGACGGCTGCCTTCATCACTGCAGTCCTCACAAGGCTTGAATCTGCTAAAATTTTCGTTGTAGCTGCAATCCTGGAAACAATAGTCACTGCGCTGTTCGTAGCAATCATCACATGAATACTGACCTTCGTTTTCGCTGCATTCAAAAACGCAATAAGGGCTACATGACTCACCACAATTTTCACAGGGGTTCTCATCTTCATCATAGTATTGGCCGGTAGGGTCGAAGTGACTGATTCTCTCATAGGGGCCATCAGGATTATATCCACACAAAAATTCGTACAATACCTGCAGGGCCTCTGCTATCCGCATAGAGCCGAGCATCTTTGGTATATCTGCTGCGATATTGCCCAGACAGGGCCGGCCATCAGTACCTACATGGGGATGCGGATTGTCAGCATCGGTAGGCGGTTCAAGGGCTTCGATTGTGATTTCTCCTTTAGGGTCTATGTTAATATCGTATCTGCCCAGGGGAAACTGCCAGCCATCATATTTAATCGTAATCGGCGTTGTGGTAGCAGTTATCGAGCCATCGTCAGAAGTTTCTATATGGCTGTATTGGCCGGATGCCTGCAGCTCAATCAACGCATGGGCCTGTTTGCGAAACAGTCTTGGTCTGCGGATTTGCTCAAGCTTTTTTAGATACTTAAGCTCTTTCTGGATGACCGGCTTTCTTTGTTCAAAATCTAAGATGGTGTAATAGGCCTGGTCAGCTTTGTGCTGGCTGTCTCTCAGTTCCTCCTCACGCTCGTTAATTCGTCTTTGAACGCCTCTGGCAAAGGCCTCACAGAACTGTTGAGATAGTTTCTCTCGCTGCTCAAGGAGCTTCTCGGTCATGCTAAAATCAAGCAGGTCAATTGCCCGCTCGATTACGTAGGCAAGTAAGGCCGTTCCTTCCTGGTTATCAGCGGCGGTAAGTTCAATCGGTACGATTATTCTGTTATGGTCTACGTAGGCCAAGGTTAGAAAATCATCATCTAAAATCCGTTTTTCTTCTGGTACGTCGATACCGATATCAAGCGTTACCTGCTCCTCGAATAATACATACGTCTTGCCGCCAAGCCTGACCGTATCGGTTTTGCTTGCCTTCCATAAGCCCCCTTCCGAGGTCGCTATTCTGACACTAATAGAATTTTCGCAGTAGCCTTCATCTTCCGTGTACCAGCGGAAAGTCACCGGTTTATTAGTCTTGTACGCCAGAAACGTGAGTATATTTTGAATCTCCATCTCTGGAATCGCCATATTCGGCCAGGTGTGTATCGTTACCGAGGGTATGGTCTTTGATTCATTCATTGCTTTAAGCCTCCAAAATAAAAACAAGGGCCGAGAGGTTTGGTTCCTGCCGGCCCTTGTTAGAGTTAAGAAACTTCTGGAACTGTTCAAGCAGTTCCACCTTCAACCTTCGGGATGATGAGGATTGTTGAGCCAGCGGTTACCGGCGTATCCAGCGTCGCCGCAGAGCCATTGACGCGGAGGTTGCCCAGAGCCTGGATACTGCCGTAGACATCCTCAGCCGCCTCGAGCAGCGAGCCTTCCCTGCCGATAACCTTGCCGCTATCCGGATGTGAGAACACGTCCCGAACGGTTCCATTTTCCTGAACCTCGATGGTTACAGGCTGACCTGTTAGTCTGAAGATTTCTACCTTCATCTTTCCGTCCTTTCAATTTGAATGGTTAATACTTTCTGGATTAACGTTTACGAACGCACTTACTTGCTATACCGGCGGGCCGCGTGCAGAAAATCCCATCTTTTGCATGGCGTTTCCTTTCATTCAGAAATGGATAAGAAGTAGGCTTGTTGAAAAACGGTGGGAACAATTAGATACGGATCTTATGTGTGAGGCTCGTCAATAAAGACGTCAGTCAAAGTGAACTCCTCGATGATTTCGCTTCCGCACTTTTTACAGAGATAGCGAACGTGTATGGCCTCAACATCTAAAAAGTCCCTGCTTTTGAATTCCCTTTCCTCGAAACCGGCGCCGCATTTCGGACAGCTATCGTTTACTGCTGGCGCAGCCTTAAGAGCATCTTTTAATATCCGAATTTCTTCTGCGAATTGCCGGGACTGCTCACCACCAACATCTAGGCAGTCCAAAACTTGCTGGCAAGCCCGATGCAACTTTGTATTAAGCGGCCTGATTATCATCAACTCGTTTTCCACAAATTTCCGTGCAGCGATATCGGTTCTGAACTTGCCTGCCTCGTACGGCTCGCCTATGTCCAAATAATGGTCTTTCTTTTCGTCAATCTCTTGAATCTGAATCCAGACTTTATAAATTCTCATGCTCCTGCTCCTTTCGATTTACGCTTCGGTTACAAACTCCAGCTTCTCTCGCTGCTTTGCCTGTGCTATCTCGTTTCTCATCGTTTCCTGTTGGGATTGTGATAACTCCCGCCTGCTTCCGTCGGCTGCGGTCATCCACCTGTCCCGGATGTACTCTTCTTCGCTGCCTTCGATATCTATGCCGCATAGCCATTGCCGGGCATGCTCTACCTTTTTCAACCTCGGCGGCACACGCAGGTAATATAGCTGCCCTGTCGAAGGGCACTTTAACACAACTATGGCTATCTGCTCATCAAGTCTGTTCCTTGCTCTCATCTGCTCCAAGGAGTCGTTATCCAACGTAAATATCTTCTTCACGTTTGCCTTCAATAGCTGATTTTCTCCATCTACGTCGCAGGCCACGAACGGCATCTTCTTGAGCAACCTCTCCGGACCAATCTTTTTCATCAAGGCTGCTCTTAGCTGCATGTTCTCCGTCTTTAGGACCTCGCTTGGGTCCAGCTCGTCAGGCGTTGCATAGAAAACCTGCTTACTTACAGCTACTCCCATCATAAAGTAATGCTCGGTTTCGCCCTGCCGCCATATCCCTACCCGCTGGTGGTTTTCTACCTTGCCGTAGCCATGCTCCCTTTCCTGTGCATCATACAGTTTAATCTCATAGTTCTGTTGGTCGCTCCAGCGGTATGTATCAGTGACTATGTCATCCAATGTGGCCTGGACATTTTGCAACAGGGCCTGTGTCCGTTTCCATGGCCGCCTGACCTTCGCGGTCACTTCCATCCACAACTTCCCATCCGGTCGATATACCTTGAAGCTTTTCCTGTACGGCGTCCATACGTAAGCTTCCTGCCCATTGTCGTATACGAACTCCTCTCTCACGAACCTTGCCCGCTTGCTCATTTGACGGAGCGTACCTCTATGTTTGCCTATTGTCAGTCCTGCCACCTCGTAGAACGCTCCTTCGGACGGCAGGTTACTGTAAGTATCGTATCTACGGGTGGTCCTTACGGTATCTTGATTTGTCCCGTTGAGTTCATTCCAGGCCTTTGTAGTCACAATTCTGTCGCGTCTATCCTGAGAAGGGTGCTCTATGTCCTCTACCTCTACTATCTGTCCGTCTTTTATGCTTAACGTAGTCTCCGGCTCCATTCCGCCTCGCTGTATTCGCACGTGTCCATCCTTGATTTCAAACCGTCTATTCCTGCCCCATCCTGCTCTAATCGTTAATAGTTCCATAGTACTCATCTCCCTTCAAAATATGCCTCTCCCTCCGCACCCCTGGTCAGTCAATCACTCTTCTGGCCATGGTCTCATCGTACTCTCGTTGTGAATATGCTACGTAACTTCCTGCCGGTATCCGCAACGAATTGTGTTCGGGATGCTTCAGGGTCGCTGCCTTTGCTATCTTCAACAGAATCACCGGCCCGGCTATGGTTCCTATTCCCAGCGCCCTCAGCAAGCTTCTTCTGGATACATATCCTGAAGTGATTGTGCTCCGTGCCATTGTATTGCCCTCTGCTAACATTGCTGCATCGACCTGGCCACCAGCAAATTCATGCTTATGACCGGTGATTTCTCCCTCGGCTATCACTCGGGGATTGTCCATCTTCCGGCCTGCCTGCTCGTAGAGGACTTGCCATTGACCTTCAAGGTCTTTCGGTACCGGTATCAATACCATCTCACCATGTCTGTATGCTTTCATTGCTAATTCCTTTCCATATTCAAAATTTATCCGCCTACGGTGGACTTGTCCGCCTCTGGCGGAATCTGCGCAAAAAATATGCCTCCTGCACTGTGCAAGAGGCTGTCCAAAAAACATATCAGCATAAAACTTTATGCAATCATAGGCATCACCGCCTTTCCATTTATTCTTTAGTGGTTAGTAATCACTGGGTAACTGACCTCCGTGTTTACAAACCATCGTCAATAAAGACATCATTTAACATAGAACCGTTGGTTATCTTGCTGCCATATTTCTTACACGTATAGTGCCTACGCGGTTCTTCATACCTGTCAAGTACTTAAGCAAAACGAGCTCCCTGAGGCTCCCTGGGAAGACAGTGCTGGGACTGTCCAGTGGATGCTTCCATTTCTTCTTGCCTTACTGCTCAAAAAACATATAATTGTTTTAGTTTTGCGGCTTTTCCTGAAGACAAAAGAAACGAAGATGCAAAAATTGAGTCTGCTGTTTGCTTCCGATGTTTTAGCCAATTCTGACACAGCAGAAATAGTAACCGTTTAGAACGCGAATATGCCATCTACAATAGTTATTTCGTGGATTGAGCAGTGGAAGACAAATCCTACATTAACTTGGGTGAGTGTGCTTTTGGGCCTGAAGAACTACACGTTCTATTAAAGGAGTGGCTAAAAGACCCAAAACCGAAGACCGTGAACGAGCTTGCAAGAATGTACTGGGCGCATAGGTGGGAGATACAAACTGGCTTTATGCCATACGACTCACGCAGACGCTACAAAAAGGGAGATAGAATAGTCGTACGCCTAAGAGGCAACATCGAACCAGCCGAAGTAGTTGGGGTTTTAGAAAATGCTCATTATAAGGATGGCTTTACATGTGACCAGATCGATGTTCGTTTGCTAAGTCAGGCCGCGAGGTTAAATGGCAAAGAGACCAAGCCTTTCATCGCCCATGACCAAGCCCAGAAATGGGCTGATGCTAAGGTAAGCCCGTTTGAGGTTATCACGGAAGAAGATGAAACTGAGGTTGTACCCAAAATCTTAGTAGCCATCGCAGACGATAACCGGTTTGTTAATTTTCAGGAGTACCGGCTACCGTTAGAATTGCTTGTAACTGAAGTTTCAAGAACGCTTAGCGATATCAGAAAAATCATCGCAAAATGTAAAGAAGCACTTTTAACACGTGAAATACTGGAAAAAGTTTATGCCCACAAGAATACAGAAGAATTAGGCAATGTCCTAGAGTTCAGCTTAGACTATTTTTTGGACAACGACAAAGGGAAAAGATTTGAATGTCTGAAGGACGAAGATTCTACTATGAGATGGGGTCTGCGCAAACCTTCAGGGCCTGTTCTGGTAACTATCGACCAAAGAACTTTATCTAACAGCAAGTTGTCTACCACGACTGATTTGGACCTCCTTTTATTCTATCATGGATTTATTGACCAATGTGTTTTCTCTTTCCCGTACAATCGTAAGATAACTGCATATCACGATACATCTGAAGGTGCAATTTGTGGTGAAGAATTTGTCAATGAGTTGGCTAAGCTGTCTGAAAATAAGGAGTACAAAGTCAGATTTTGGCATCCTGAGCAAAGAGGGGACCCGATCTGTGTTTCGGTGCCGGATGAACCTGAAAAAATTCAATCGACTGTAACCATAAGAGAAGAATGGCTTGCGGACGGTGTGCTCAAAGTGCCGAAAAGACTGTCTACTTATATGAAGGGTACAAACGCTGTCCATATACTGTATGACCAAGTTGAAGAAGAGTTACCCTATGACGACGGCGACAGGTTTATAAGAGGACTTCATGAGTTTTATTCTAAGAAGGTTATTGACGTGTTTGATAGGGTCCAGCTTCAGTTGGAATCACTTGGGCCAACACGGTTATTTATACATTCTTCGTGGAAGGTGTCCCTCGACAAACTGCTGCGAATCGAACCAAGGGATCTGGACTGGGAACAGAGTTCGTTGCGTGATTGTATTATTGTGGTGTTAGCGAAATTTAGGACCCAAGCGCATTATCGTGAGATCTACACGGAGATAGGTATTCACAAACACGTTTCATGGGGAGCTATACTCGGGACTCTTTCACGTTATAGCCCGTCATTGTTTGTACATGTAGGCATAGGCAAATGGGGGCTTGCAGGATGGATGAAACAAGAAGAACCAACTAAATCTAAGGCAACTGAAGGGGAGGTCATCATTGAAATAAGCAATGAGGTTTGGAAGGCGATTGCAATTATAGAAAAAGATGATTATGTCTATAAACTCTTAGCGAAAATCAGAAAACCATTGAGCTTTGATGAAGTATGCGAAAAACTTGCCGGTTATCTGAAAATTGATGTGCAGGAATTAAGGGCAACAGGCTTTCTAAAAGCAGACGAACGTTTAAGACGGCTGGACGACGGAACTTGGGCATTGGAAGAATGGTTTAAACCCAAATCTCTTCCTCAGGGTACTCCCTCGAAAGAAACTTCAAAACTCGGCCTGTTCTGGTTACTTGTGATTATCCTGCTAATTTTGCTATTTGTCGGTGGAGGAAGTATGCTAATCTGGTTACTTATCTATAGGAGTTAATTGTGAGCATTGTTGGCAATTCATATCTGGTTCCTTTGGTCAAAGGCAAAAGCGACCTCTTGCGAATGCCACAAGAATTGGCAAATGATTTAGGTATGCAAGGCCCATTGACTGCCACGGCCATTATGCCTAGTGGTCGTAAGCTTCCTATACGCCTCAATACTACTGACAGAACCGTTGTAGGATTGGGGCCTTGGCTAAAAACCTGTGAAAATGAAGACATAAGGTCCGTGCGTTTCGAAATACTGAGTGACAACCCTTTCACTTTTGCCGTTGATTTTTCCAACCAAGCTCCAGATTTAACCGGTACTACAGAGCATGCGAACATTTGTCGGCCTGAACATGGCTTATACTTAGGTGGTAAGCTTTTGCCAGAGTTTTACGAACTTATAAGAACCACCGAGGCCATGGCAGTAGAAGAATGTGACTTATTGCGACATGTTTTTATTTGCGGTTCTACTGGAAGTGGGAAAACTGTACTTGCTAAGTGTTTCATTGAAGAAGCAGCGCAGAGGCATATCCCCGTCATAGCTATTGACCTTAAAGGTGATATTTCAAGTATGAGCATTCTCGTTTCTGGTGAAGACCCTGCTGGGTTAGTAGCTTGGGTACCACCAAAAAAAGATGAAAGCCAGGAAGCACGAGCGGCAGCTGCCGCTGCACAGCATAAAGCAAACCTTGAGCGTTGGGGCTTAAGCCATAAAGATATTGACCATCTTAGGAAAGAGGTCGCAATAAATGTCTTCACCCCACGCTCAAATGCTGGTTTCCGACTCGCTCTTTCAGCATTTGTTGAACCGCCTGCTGACTTGGAAAAGTTGATAGATAAGGACCCGGATTCCTTCGAAAACATTATCCAGTTTATGGCTGAGACTTTTGTGTCGCGCTTAGCCCTCAATAGAAAGAAGGCTGATAAAGCCAAAGGATATATCTACGAAATCATCAAAACCTGCTGGACTCGAGGTGTGAGTTTGCGGGGCTACAATGGGATAAAACAGGTTCTGGATGAGGTCAGGTTAGGCCACCTTGGGATAGGGCAGATAGGGGGTATGCAGACTGACGAATTTATCTCTCAAAAAGACAGAGAAGATATTTCCGCTGCTATAAACACTTTATTAACTGGCGCCCAAAGGTTATGGTTCCAAGGGTTTCCTTTGGACATCGAAAGCTTGATAAACCCCGATAATTACGATGGCCGAACACCAGTTACGATTGTCTATATACAACACTTGGGCTTCCAAGACCAAGCGTATGTCGTCGGCTATATTGCATACCTTATCTGGTTTTGGATGCGGCGTCATGGCGGCGCGGATGAACCAAGGCTCGTCTTTTACATTGATGAAATAGGAGGAGGTGGTGGCAAAGAGGCCTTCTTCCCCAGCGTTGCCACTTCACCTTCCAAGCCAGCTCTAAATTCACTCCTGCGTCAAGGTCGTGCATTTGGAGTGTGTTGTATGTTTGCTACACAAAGTCCGGGAGATATTGACTACAGAGCTATGGGCCAATGTGGCACTTGGGCTGTTGGGCAGCTTAGGAAACAACGAGAACGAAAGAAAATAGAAGAAGGAGCTGGAACCGCCGAGTTGGATTTTGAACTGGCCTCTCAGCATATCGCAAATTTCGAAGCCGGGCAATTTTGGATCAATACACCTTCACTGGCATCAGCTATCTTTGAAGAGAGATGGCTTATGCATTGGCATCATGCTTTGTCCCCAGAAGAGGTAGAAAGACTAAAAGAGAATTACGAGAAAGAGTCGTATGTCCTTTTCGAAGAAGTTGAAAAGTCCTTAAGGGCAAAAAAACCATCTACAGCAAAGAACCTTTTGGAATCTATAATTAATGGCTACCGTTTTTCGGTCCTTTGCGCGAAGGCTTACCTGCAACTCGGCAGGGTGCTATATGATATGGGTGACTATGGCAATGCGATCAAGAAGTTGGAAGACATGATTAGGTATCGAATGGAAGCAGAAGAAGTTGGAGAAGCATATTTCCTTATTGGAAAGTGTAAAGAGCAACAAGGGTGTTTCAGCGATGCAGTGGAAGAATTTGCTAAAGTCGCTGAAAGCGGGGCAAGTGAAGACGTCAAAGAAAATGCTCTTAGCCATGAACAATATTGCAAAAATAGGGCGTCGTGGCTCGAACTAACAGAAGTTCAGAAGTTTTTCTGGTGGATTGTCGGCAGAAAACCGAACGACAAAATCTTGACCAGGTTACAAATCAAGGACAAAGATTTGCTTGAGGAACAATTTGAGGCAATACTGCAAGAGCAAGATTTCTCAATTCCCGATCCCATAGATTTTCAAGAACTTGTAGAAGTGGGGAAGAAAGCCGATGCCGAACAACTGGAAAAGAATGCCGAACAGGTAAAGGCTGAGCGATGGGCTCGCGACCAAGCCCCAAAAATTGAAGCTTTGCTGAAAGAAGGGGCCCTGATGGAGGCTTCTCTGGCATGCAAAAGAACCATTCAACGTTTACAGGATGCTCACGCTCTTGCTCCTCCTTCTGTTATCTCAGTTATTGAAAAGTGTAACAGACACGGCGAAGAAAAGTCGCGCGATTTGAACAAGAAACTCGTGATGCTCGATGCACGGCAATTCGAATTTGAAATTGCCAATCTTTTTCGCCTAAAAGGCTACGAATCATTCCCAACACGACTCACAGGTGATGATGGCGTGGATGTTTTTGCAAGCAAGGATAATGAAAAGGTAATTATCCAATGCAAGCGGTGGCGGCATCCAGTAGGACGAAACAAAGTCGATGAGTTAGCAGGCGTCAAGGCCCGATATGGTATTCAGAGGGCAATTTTGGCAACTACCTCCAGTTTTTCTGAAGGCGCGAAGGAAGCGGCTCGCAAAAATCGCATTGAGCTTTGGGACTTTTCTCGAATAAGACAAGAGTGGTTGATGGTATTTACTGAAAGTCACAATTAACTTTACAGACTGCGCCATATACCTACAAATACCTGTTAGTAATCGCTCGGCAACAGGCAGGTAACGTGCGTGACGTCGTCAATGAACCAGAGCCTTTCTCCGTCGATGTCAAAGACCTGCAAATAATCCAGGCCGCCTTTTCGCTTAACTTCTTTCAAAAGTGTTATATGGCCCGCAATAATCACAGCCTCTCCGAACTTCTCTATGGCATTCCGCGTTGCAACAAATTTGCCAGAAAACTGATAATCTCCTTCTTTTTCCTGCGGCAGCAGTCTTAACGTCTTTTTGTGAGTTGGTTGTTTAAGTGGTGCAATCATGACTTAATCCTCCGAATTAAATGGCTTATGTGTTTTTGAAAAGCTTGGTTAGTTAAAGAGTGTTCGTGCTCACCTGCAGCAGCTTCAGGACGATTTATTCTGGTCGAAACGCCAAATACGAATCCGCTGATATTGCTGCGCATCACGGGTGATATTCTCGATAGCCCTGTCTACATCCTCTTCACCGAACAGATGGAAAAGAACGTTCAGCTTGCTTGCAACAGTACAAGCCGTTTTGGCCAAAAAGTAATCGAAATCCCGAAGACCTTTGTCAAAACGTAAAGGTTCTTCGTCTCTGTCGATTGTTGCAATTTCCAAAAATAGATTGTGCAGATAAAACTCTGCTACCTTTTCCTCGTATTTGATGGAAAAGACCAGATCAAGGCCATGCCCCCTCTGGTTGACTTCACAGTCGAGCGATTGAAAGATTGTTTTTACAATCTCCGTAATAACCGGTATCACCATACATAAGAACCGATTTATCTTTTCGATTTCTTTTTTGTCCTGCATTTCGAATCCTCCTTTTTGTAATCAGAGCAAGATATTTTTGTGGCTTGAACACGATTTTTACAGAAGACAACGAAAGACAAGCAGAAGACGATTATGGTAGGAAAGATTTTTATCGTACGAGACGCTCGTAGATAGCCGTAGGTCTAAGCAAGTAAGCGAATCCTCACACAGACGCATTTTGTGCCTTGCGGATTATCCTGTGCCAGCAGAGGCACCTGACTGTTCCCTGCGGAGGGTTCTCAAGACCTGTGATGCCTGATTCTATTAGCTATAATGGACCTGATTTATTTGCTAATCAGACCCATTTAATCTGAAAGTTGGATTTATTTTTGAATGAACATGAAGGCATGGAACATTTACTGCGATGTACTTTCCAGGAGGGATACAAGCCAGAAGCATGAAAGGTATTAATCGGTTTGCTCGCGCAATAGGCCAAACATGCGGATAAAAATTAAGTTTTCGTGCCTAACTGTCTTTTCCTGTTTGGAAATCGCCCTATAAATTCGTACCCCTAGGAATTTGACCGCTAAGGTAGTTTTATAGAAAGTTTTGTTGTGTGAATGTGGAGGATCATGGTAATATAATCATTAGATGAAATGACTGATCTTTAATTAGATTTCAAATCTTGGCCTTTAACAAAAAACTTAACGGATTTAAAGGTATAGGGTATAATTTATTAAATATGCTCCTCAATAAGGCAGGTTAATAGAAAAGTGAATCATAAAGCACAGAGTTGTGTGGAGGATTAGTCATGACAACTAAAAGGCTGGTGAGCATAGTTCTTGTAGTTGTTGTAGCCGTAGCCGCGGTGGTGACTTTACTCCTTCGGCCAACCGGTCCTGAAGCTACTCGTGTGGTCTATGGAATTAGTCCCTACCAAGACACGATTTTACCTATTGTTGCCCAGGAAAAGGGTTGGTACGGTAAGGAAGGGCTTAACGTCGACCTCCGAGTTCTTGCCTGGGGTGACGTTATGGTCGCACTCGCTAGTGGGGCAGTGGATGTAGCTATCCAAAACTTCAATTCTTTTCAGGCTGCGTACCCCAATATTAAGCAAGGAGGAAAGGAGGTTATATTTTGGCACCCTCTCTTCGTATTCAAGGGAGCCGCAATTGTCGTGCGTCCTAATAGTGGTCTGAAACCGCTCTCCGAGATAATCAAGGCCGAACAAGATATGCAGAAAGCATTGATTGCTACGGCTAAGCAACTGAAGGGAAAAACAATTATCGCAACTCAAGGTACTGAAATGGAACAAGTTGTTCTTCGGGCGCTAGAGATTGCTGGTCTCTCACGGCAAGACGTTACCCTTGTTCATGCACAGCCCGATGAGGGACTCAATGCATTTCTGAGGGGAGAGGGCGATGCCTATAGCGGTGGAGTGACCGAACAACTCAAGGCTTACCGTGAAGGTAACGTTCAGTTGCTGTCGGCTGCTGATGTTGGGCTCGTAGTCGTCGATGGTCTGGTCACCACGCGGGAGTTTGCGGAAAAACATTCTGATGTCCTCTACAAACTATTGCGACTTTGGTACCGAACAGTGCAATTTATTGATGCTGACATCGACACGAACTCGAAAGTCGTTATCGACTACCTTAACAAGAAGGCAAGCTATCAGTTTGATGTAGAAGATTACAAGTTCACTTGGACTACGACAGAATACTTCCCGCCAACTCCAGCGGCAGCACGTAAAACATGGCTTGATTCTTCTAGTCCTTATTACTGGAAAAAGGCTTGGGATGCAAACAATGAGTATCTTATCCGAGAGAACAAAATCCCTAAACCCGTACCATATGATGTATTTTGGATGGAAACGTCCGCAGAAGAATTCGAACGCCTTTACGGTGCGAAATAAGTATGGCAAAAGCCCCCATCTTGGAGATACGTGGAATTTCGATGGACTTCCCTATGTCAAATGGGCCTCTACCTGTTTTGTCTAATGTAAACCTTTCGGTTCAAAAAGGTGAGGTTGTCGTGGTTGTAGGACCCTCCGGCATAGGCAAGACCACATTACTCCGTATTATCGCGGGGCTACTCAGTCCTACAAATGGGTTCGTGCGTGTTCTTGGAAAACCGGTACACGAACCCGACAGCAGCCGGGTGATGGTCTTTCAAGAGCCGTCAGTTTTCCCATGGATGACCGTCCGTGAGAACATCAAGTATGCTTCACGCATCGGAGCTGCTTCTTCTCCAGATCTTTCGTCAGGTCCTGTTGGCGAACTGCTCGACTTAGCTGGTTTACGCACCCGCTTAGACGATTTTCCCGGCACACTCTCAACAGGAATGCGCAGGCTTGTTGAGCTTGCGCGCGGCCTAGCCGCTCAGCCTAAGATTTTGCTTGGAGATGAGCCATTCTACGCTCTCGATGTATATGTGCGGCGGTCAGTTCGTGAAATTCTGCTCCGTGTCATCGAACATTACTCGCCCACTATGGTGCTCACCTCACACGATGTAGAAGAAGCCTTATTTCTCGGGGACCGATTGGTTGTCCTGTGTGGCCGTCCTGCTACAATCCGTGAAATACATCCGGTGCTTTTCCCACGACCACGGTCCCGATACATAGCCTATTCTGGTGACTTCATCAAATTACGCCGGCAGATCGAGGAATCTCTGGCACCTGGAGGTACCGCATGAGAAACTCAGGTGGTACAGGTAAAATTTATCCGCGTGTGAACTGGGTTTTAGGATTCACGGCCATGTTGCTTGTCGTTGTAGCTTGGGTCATACTAACAGAAGGTGGTATTGTCAAACCACTCTACCTGCCAGGACCCCGTGACATAATCAGAGCTATTTCCGACGTCGCTGAGGAACTGCCAATCCATATCTTCGTTACGCTGATTCGAACGCTGGTGGGTTATGGACTAGGTGTATCGCTAGGTATCGGTGTTGGCCTTCTAATGGGATACAGCAAGGTTACAAAGGCTTCGCTTCATGGGATAATTGAAGCTTGGCGACCTATACCTCCTATAGCCCTTATTCCTTTCTTTTTGCTTTGGTTCGGTTTCAGCTTTTTTGGACGCATCTTATTAGTTACACTTGGTGTTGCACTTATTATGGTAGTTGCTACATACGAGGCAATGCAAAATGTCCCGGCACAATTGAGCGAGGCTGCCAAGACTCTGGGGGCGCGGAGGCAACAGGTATTATGGACTGTCCAATGGCCAGCTATCCGTCCTGAACTTCGTGGTTCTCTCCGAGTGTCGCTCGCACTTTCGATAAGTCTTGTTATCGCAAGCGAGTTTCTCGGTGCCCAAACCGGTTTAGGCTATTTAATAAATGTCTCGAAGGTAACGTTCTCTACCCATGTTATTCTGCTTGCGGTCATTCTATTGGGAATTATCTCAGGGTCTCTTGATTACCTTTTGAGGTGCCTTTTGAAAAGGTTGACTCCATGGTGTGCGATTTCGGAGCAGAGTTGATAATGCAGAACGTTCTCGGCCGTTTTCAATACGTATTGAAAACTCATTTGGGAGGAATGCTGTATGCCATGTCTGAACGAGTATTACAGGCCCGACATCAAAGAGGTAGTTGACGCTTTGAAAACCTATTCGCTTCATGAAGGTTTTCGTGGTGTTTCTATTAACATACCTGCTGGAACAGAAATAATATTCTCCTACAAAAACGACGACGTCATATCCTCTTCTGTATCCAATGATTTTGACAAGGCGTTAGCTGATTTGTGGCAGAACAGCGTTTTGACAGGTGTTTGTAGTTGTAACTATCATACAAGCATAACAAAGATTATTCGAGAAACTTCTAATGTGTCTACGAAAGCTTGCCATTGTTTACATAGTGTTGGAACCTTAGACACTCTCCTATTTAAAAGCGACTTACTTGGTAAACAGAATGGTTCGATGCATTTATCGAACATAATGCCTGTAGAACGATTCGTCGACAATTTTGTAGATTGTCTCAGCGAGCAAAAACCGAAGAAGGTCAAACTGATTCTAGAGGAAATGATGCCTGCCACCGAGGGCGATGTCGGCTCGGTAAATGCCAAAAGGGAGCGAAGAAAATGGTTTACTGACCCTGACCGAATTTTGCGGCTGAAAGGTGATTTTAAGCGTTTCGGTGAATGCCGTGTTCCGATCACATATGGAGTGCCCACTCGGTTCTTGGACAACAATGAAGAGTTACGTAGCCGCGATAACATCGACCTTCTCCTATGTTTGCTAGGTCTTCCATTCTATAGGCATCCAGCTGGCGAAGGTGAAAATTACTATCTAGAAGTGCAATATCATATCGATTCGCAGTTTATATTTCTGCCTACCGCTGTCGAATCACGAGGCAATTGGTTTTGGATGCCTGTGCGCGCCTTGATAAATGGATACAAATACAACTTTACAAGAGACATTCGTGAAATTTTAACTCGAGAGTCTGCAACAACCCCAAATGAATTAGCTGATCAAATTCTATTATTAGCGCGAAGGAAAGGCCTTCCTGAGGTGATTCATAAAACATTTAAAATTGGTTCTAATTCGGTCGATGATATTTTAGTATGGCGGAGTCCAGTGAGAAAGAACTGGATAGAGTATGCAGCCGGAGACAGGTGATAGTAAACTTAAACCTTTGGATGCGTTAACTGATGACAAACTTGTCGGGGAGATTTTGCGACTTCTCTCAGGTGACACATCGTATCGTCCAGTTGAACATGGTGACCCATTTGGGCCTAGTCGTTACATAGCACAAGTTTGGCGTAGTGCAGAACACAACTGGCAGGGCATGGCTTTAAGAGTGCTCGAGCAACTTTATTATAATCCGGTTGCCCACAAATTGTGTGAAGTAAGAGAACTAGCACTGAAACTGCAGGTGCACCCTGACGAGCACAAAATCCGAGAAGAGTTAGTTTCGTTATTATACTTTTTGGAGCAATACTACTATCTTCTGTCTAATGTCACCTCTCCTAAGATTGCAATAGCAACTTTTGACGAAATCGTGCGAATGGAGACATTTTTAGAACACGAGATTAAAGGAGAACCTGCGCTCGTAAACATGATAGATCCTCTTTTAGAGCACATGAGATGTTGTGTGGCCAATGGACACCCGGATGCGACAGTTCCTCTTGAAGCAACGCTGGCACAATACTATCGGTCACCGCGACGGGCGTCAATCGCGCTGGCATTCTTCACAAGATGGCAAAAAGCATCGTTGGAGCAATCTTTGCTCCGTAGCCTGCCAGTGTTCGCCAATGCGCGTCAAGAGGAGAAGGAACGGGTGCTGGACACGCTGGCTAGCGCGGTCGAGGTTGTGGCAGAGCGAACACCTCAGGATAAATTGGTCGAGATGCTTGTAAACTTGGTCAAGGAAATTAAGAACCCGCTTGATAAAGCTGAGGCTGCTAGTCTGGTCGGGAAGGCGATGAGCCGGAGTTATAAGTGGCGCAACAATCCAAAGCTTATACATTCCTTTCTACAAAGATTCTCTAAAGAAAATTTCGCTTCCGATAATATTAAGGGTGAATTACAAAGAGTTAGTAAATTAGTTGCCCATCAGATTTCAAGCGTTCCTTATACGTTGTTAGACGACTTCGAAAAGAAACCACTGTCTATTGGTACCATTGAATACACTGAAACCGCTGTTTTGATTTTTTGGGCACTTTATATTAAGGCTCGCGCGCCAAAAGTTAATGTAAGCTTTGTCCATCCGCCATACAAGTGGGCTGCGTTAGCACGATTCTTGAAATGTAAGAAAAATGGAATTACAGTGAGCAATGCTTATATAATCTATTATAAGTCAACCGAAGGTAAGATACAAAAGTTAAACGTCGCAGGTACCTGTGCTGTCTTTGACTTTGCATCTTATGTCCTCTTCGTATCGCGTAAACATATTCTAGACTGTCTGGAAAAAGAATGTGATAGTACGATTATACAAAGACTGGAGAGCATCCTCGAAGGAAGATTCAAGTTTGACGAGTCTTGGCAGTCACTTAAGGCCGAGGTGAAAGACTCCGTAAAGGCGACAGTCAAGGTGTTACTCAAAGGAACACGTTGTGCTGTCCCCAAGAAGACCGACTTGGAGCGAGGAATGACGGCCTTGATTTCATGTATGACTGGTACGCATTACAATAGCATTGCTACTGAGATCGGTCCTCTTGACGTGGCAACCGATAGCGCGGATGACGGCCTTGAAAAGTTTCTTGATGGCCAAGTCGACGTTTTTCTTGGTGGTGCAAACCACGCATACTATCTTAATCGCTGTCATAGTGCGTGGGCTATTTCCCTTAACACTCCAGGCTTCTATAGGCAGGTCCAAAATCCAACTGTTGATATCTTAGTTTTCAATCCGCGGTCGATTGTCGACAAAAACAGAGAGACACTACATGAGTCTTGGTTTGAAGCGTTTAATTACCTAAGAACTATGCTGACTAAGGATAGCTTGAACACTGAAGAAAAGGATATTCTGGGATACCTACTGTCTTGGGTTAACTCGGTCAGTCAGGGATTTTGTGACATAGAGGGATTACGGGCCATTATTTTGAACTGGGATAATTTCTACCAAAACCTTTCAGATGGAGATGCAAAAGGGAAACAAGCATTAACGTTAAACGAGTTTGAACCAAAATCTCTAGAAAAACGACAATCATCGCAAAGACCGCGAGGTGGAGGCAAAGCAAGAAAATAGTCTTTTGGTAGTCAGGTAGAGTCGAGATGTGGCGCGGTGGTTTAGGATAAGCCTATCTATTTGCCGATTTTTTCGTCTGTCAGTGCCTCAATAGCTTCTATTGCTTCGGCCCGTCTCCATTGCAAAAACGAGGCTTATCGGCAACTAATCTGGGAGATTTTTTGAACACCTAAAGCGTTCCGATGTTTGGCCAGCCTCAGTTTACGTAATATTCTTATCATCTGAGCAACCTCTTTAGGGTCGGACCGGTTACCAACCAGACCCAAATGTCCTGAGAGCTGGATTTACTTGAGTGAATACCAAAGGGGGGCGAGGAAGAGAGCTGTCCCCATCGGAGAAGAGTGGAGAGGAAGGGAAAGATAAGGTAGCGGCGGGAACTCTTTTAGCCGGCACAACTAAAGGTCCAGGCCATCCGTCCCCTGATATTTATGGTTCTTGTCTTTGCCCTCTGAATTGCTGGGAGGTTCATCGTCGGCTTCGTTATTGATATACCTCTCGAAATACCTTGCAGCCGCAACGGTAAGTTTGACCTTCTTTCTGGGCTCAACATCCAGTGGACCGATGACCATACCGGCAGACTTGAGACAACTCATCTTGACAATCCGCTCGTCTTTGCCGTTTGAACCGTTAGAACCATTGTTGTCTGCTTCGGTAAGTGCAATGGTCGTGATGTTCTTGTACTCGCCGGCTTGTTTCCAATTAAACTCGACGGTATCGCCTTTGCGGAACCTACCAAACTGTTTCTTGTCCCAGAAACTATACCTGTCGGTTCCAATGGCAAAAACCTGGTAAGGCTGTCCCTTGTCAGTCTTATTGTCCCAGAGCTGGTCGATTCTTCCCAACATTAGTTTTTGCCTCCTTAACGTTTTCGCCTGCTTCTATGTCTTTGAGCATAACGGCGGCATTGTCTCGCCATTTCAACTGTCGCAATGCAATTAGATCGTATGCACCAAATACCATCGGGCACGATTGCTCTGTGGATGCAGCGAAGGCACTTAAACCCTTTTCGGTTTCGCTCGGACCGAAAGAGCAGGAGGTGACAATAGTCGCAGTCAGGTGTGACTTCTGCAGCAGTGTGCTCAGGCAGTTCACACTGGGTATGGCAGCCCGGGCAAACAAAATGGGCAATACCTTCACCTCGAGATTTGGATTTCTGTTTGGATTTTTCTGTAGCCATAAGGCATCTGGACCAGCTTTGAAAAGCAGGTATTTAAGCACTTGTGTCCAGAGGTTGCCGATCGTGCTTATAACAGGGAAGGGAAAGAAAGGAAAAAGAAGAGATAAAGTTGGTGAGGGGTGAGCTTTGTTCATGCTTGAATTAGGTTCATAATTTGCATCATAGCCTAATCGATAAACAGAGAAACATAACGTAAGCTTTATAAATAAGCTCACCCAAAAGATTTGGTAAGTGTTGATTTTACCATAAGTAAGACAGGGCTTTCACCTTGAACCCATCTTACCTGTATGTCGAGAATTGCGGTGATTGAACCGAAGCATAGGCTCATTCGGGCAGTAGTCCAAATATTTAGGCTTGGGTTATCCTGGCAAACAAGTTCTCTCAAAAGATTTCGCATTACCCCCTGCGTCTGAAAAGGGGGACTTATTTTTCCATTACGATGAATTGTTTTCCCTCTTTCTTAGCCCAAAAAGCAAGTTTATTGTTTACCTCAGCGGGAAAACCAACTTCTTCATATTCCTTGCCAATTTCCTTATTGCCATATACAATGAATTCTTCACCATCCTTTGAAGCCGAGTAAACAAGCAGGCCGTTGACCTCTGTTGGAGGACTTACTAAATCATATTCTTTTCCTATCTCTCTGCCATCGAATACAATAAAATCTTCTCGTTCTTTACCAATTTTAATGGCATAGTACGCAAGCTTGCCGTTAACCTCTGTTATACAACAGACCCAATCATATTCTTTTCCTATTTCCTGACCGTTATATACGATGAATTCTTTATTTGCTATATAAGCAAGTTTTCCGTTAATATCGGTTGGGCTCTCTGCCGTTCCATATTCTTTGCCAAATTCCTCGCCTTCATAAACAATAAAAACGTTACTTCCATCTCGAACCATATACGCAAGCTTACCGTTCACATCTGTTGGATAATTTGCCTCATCATATTGTTTCCCAATCTCTTGGCCATCATATACTATGAATGTTTCATTATCTTTAGTTGCTGCAAATGCGAGCTTGTCATTAACATCAGCTGGAGGGTATACAAGGTCATATTCTTTCTCTATCTCCTTGCCGTCATATACTATGAAATTCCCATTTGCTAAGTAGGCAAGCTTTCCATTAACCTCGGTTGGATATTCCGCCCTGTTGTATTCCTTTCCAATTTCGCGGCCATCATAGATTATGAAGGTATTGAAATTTTTTTGAACCTGATATGCAAGTTTCCCACCAACATTTACAGGAAGAGCGCGGGCGTCGGAGTCAACTTCAATCTGAATAAACTCTAGGCGACCAGTGGAGGACAACTTTGTTGTGCATCCTAAGATGCTCAATACTAGAAATATGCTCACGATGGTGAGGAACCATTTCATAATTCTCCAATAATATTTGTTTTTGCATACTTAAATACTTTCAAAAAACCAATATATTGCAGAGAAAAATGCGATTTCACATCAAAATCAGTATACGAGGACCTTAACAAAATCAAGTGGCATCTTCCTCTTTGGCGTGTATCCGTACAACTTGCGAGAGTGTCCTTCTTGTAGATATCCCTGGAATGGCATCTAAGGTATTGATATAGGGTCTTCTACGAGAGCGGTGCCTGCAATCATGTGGTCGGTAAATGATTGAAGCAATCTGGGATTATCTGGAGCTGGACTGGCTCATCATCAACATTAGCATTGCATGTTACTTGGCTGAATAAAAGATGGGACACACTATGGTCGCAAAAGCTGCTGTATCCTGAAAAATCTACCTACAAACTTGACGGGGACTTTTCTACCTGAATTTTCTATTTTTCTGCTTGACATGCGTTGCAAAAGCAGGCAATCTAAAAAGTCTAGGTATCTTCGGTAATTCTTCAGCTGCGTTCTACTGGGCTTTATTGGCATGGGCACGGTCGGTCTTTGGCGCAGACTTATTGCCTGTCGGCTACTCAGCAGAGGTGAAGAATAGGGTCAACAGTAAGCTATGTCCTGTGACGACTCACGAGGTTTGGTCGAGCGTTATCAAAAAGAGTTGTTCGCTGGATACATTTGTCGTATCGAACACTCAGGACCTTTTGCAGAAAGGGGTGATTGAGATGATAAGATTCGTGAAAATCCTGTTAGTGTTTGTAACAGCAATGGCCATCTTCGTTGATATATCTAGTGCCGATATTGATTATGGCCTTATAGCCTACTGGAAATTTGATGAAGGCAGTGGTTCCACAGCAAATGACAGTTCTGGAAACGGAAATGACGGAATCATATATGGAGCAATGTGGACAAGCGGCAAGATTGGGAATGCCCTGAACTTTGACGGTATTAATGATTGGGTTGATATACCCGATGATATCTCGCCCGAGCATATAACTCTGGAAGCATGGATATATCCAACCGGATTTGATGATAGCGCAGGTGACCAAGGGAACCCAATCATAACTAAAGAGACGGGGAGAGGGACTCCGCCGTGGTCAGAAAGTTTCGCTTGGAGACTACGTATAACGCCACGCATGCATAAGCTCCAGCTGCAATGCTTCACACCCACAGGTGCTGGTGGAGGCAGTGCCGTGTCAGAAACAGCATTAGAAATGGGAGAGTGGTTCCATGTTGCAGGAACTTATGACGGAATACAGACCAGAGTCTATATCAACGGAAATCTCGAAGGAAGTTATACTTCTCCAATTAACGAGCTTCTGGTTACTAGCAACCTTCCAACAGGTATCGGGCACCTCCCAAACTGGTCTGTGCAGTGGTTTCAGGGGATTATGGACGAAGCTCGTGTCTACAGCAGGGCATTGACAGAGGGTGAAATCGCTGAACAGGCTGCGCCAATCAGAATCGCTGACTATCAGGTCAATAGAATCCCCGCGATTACCTCAGCACCAGAGGCCACTACCTTCCCTCTAGTATTCCCAGATCCAATTTTCGATGTTGGAAGGCTGGGCACATTAATCAGGGTTTCTAACGACACGCCTGAAGTCTTTAATGGTGCTCTGGAAATTAAGCAATTTATTAGCCCTTCAGGTCGTGAAACAGACTATGTGACTGGTTGGGGTAAAGGTCATATTCGAATTTGGGACGTCAACCCAGAGAGTTATAAAGACTTTTTCGTCTTTTTAGTCCCGCCGTATCATGAAACAGGTACTTGGCATGCGAAGGTGGCCTTGGAAAGTAGTGGAGGAATTTGGGCGAGTATTTTGGATACGGTGTCCATCGAGTTTGAAGTTAAGGATTTTGGCCAGCCAACATATACTTGTACGAACGATAAGCCTATTTGGCAGCAGTTAGGTAAGCTCGTCGCCTCCCCCCGTGCTCTTTCCGATCAAGAACTAAGTTACGAAGAAGTGATTTCCACTCAGTGTGGGATAATGAGAGCGATATCATTGGCTATACAGAACCCAATCGCCAGTGTCATAGAAGCAGCCATATGTGCGCCATTATCACCGGTTTTAGATTTCTTCGATCTTAAGAGAGACCTTGTTGAGGATCTACAAAAAAACACCATACTTGTATATGATCCATCTGTTGACCTGCAATCTGGCACTTTGTCCTTCACCTGGAAGGTCAAGTATAGTTCTTTCTACAATATACCCTATAACTATGACAGGGCAGTTATAACACTGAGTATGCCTGATACAGTTGAAATAACAGACAGCGACGGTGGCTTCATGGTCCACGACACAGACAATAACAAAAATAAGATTTTATGGATCATAAATGGGGTGGATAGGCAAATAACACCCGGGACTAATGCTTATGAATGGCAACATCACTCGATTACTATAGGGATTGACGATAGTAAGGTCGCTAGTTATGAAGTAGATATTACTGTATCTTTACAACTTGGGCCCTTTCAAGGAGTTTCTGGCGGTAGTTACGGTACACTGAGCGATTACCCCATGATTTATAACTACGAAAAATGGTGTGCAACTCCAGAGGAGATGTGCTGGTATGAAGTATCATCATATATGACCAATGCAGCCATCATCAATAATGACAGAGATTCGGACGGCCTTCCTGACTCATTAGAAATCAAGATTGACACAGACCCACTTGACGATGACACAGATAATGATGGTTTGCTCGATGGGCCAGGTTCAGGTGAAGATGTCAACGCAAACGGCGTAGTAGACCCCGGCGAAACAGACCCCCGGATTGTGGACACAGATGGTGACGGGATTCAGGATGGAACAGAGAGTGGTTTAGTAGCTCCCGAAGGACTTGATACTGACATGACGGTCTTTGTGCCGGACAGTAACCCTGATACTACGACAGATCCAACAAACCCGGATACTGATGGTGATGGCTTGCTAGATGGCGAAGAGGATTTGAATGCAAACGGCGCAGTAGACCCTGGCGAAACAGACCCAGCGGTTATCACAGGGATTGTTAGCATAGAGCCGCCGGTTTTGAATCCCGCCAGCGAGGGCCGATGGATTACTTGTTACATTGAACTCCCAACAGGATATGATGTGTCAGAGATTGATGTTGGTTCACTCGCGCTGCAGAATAGTCTGAATGCAGAGTTGTGGCCGAGCGAAATCAGTGACTATGATTATGATGGAATAGCCGATCTGATGGTCAAATTTACACGCCGGGACGTTATCGAGGTCCTTGAGCCAGGTGAGCAGACAATCTACTTAACAGGGCGATTAGCTGATGGGACACCGTTTGATGGAATTGATATTATCCTGGTCGTGGATAGCAAGGTTGGTGAAAAGCTTATTGCCGCTGAAGAAGCTGCTGGCTTTACGCTTCTTCAAGCTGCCGATAGAATCAATGAGCTTGGCCCAGAAAACTTTAGTAACGAAGATTCGGCTACTGCACTGACAAACGAGATATACTTTGTACTTTCGCTTATTGATGACGAGCTATACACCGAAGCGCTGGATGTACTTGAATCCGACATCCTGGAGAGGACAAACGGCTGTGCCAATATTGGTGAACCCGACGAGAATGATTGGATAACGACTTACGAAGGACAAGGCGAGGTCTATCCGCTTATAGTAGAGGCCATCGAGCTTCTGGAGAGCCTCATACAATAGTTGTACAGGAATTTAACCAAAGGGCTGTGAGCATCCCGCTTGCAGCCCTTTTTCTATGCCCTACAAAAATACGCTCGAAAGCTGATCTCGCATATAGGCGTCGCTGCACTCGATACTGATTGACAACCAAGCTGATTACGAGTGAAAGTGCACGAAGGGATGAAGGGCGAAGCGAAAGAGGGAGCCGGCCCATCAGAGAAGAGTATAGAAAAGGGGAAAGATAAAATGGTGGCGGGAACTTTTTTAGCCAGCACAACTACAACCCAAAATCAACGTCCTTGTTTTTGTAGTCCCTGTCTTTGTTCTTATCATTGCCCTTTGAATTGCCGGAAGGTTCACCGTCAAGCTCGTCATTGACGTATCGCTCGAAGTACTTTGCGACTGAAACGGTAGCCAGAATCTTCTTCTTTGGTTCAATGTCCATAGGACCAAGGACCATAGCAGCAGACTTGAGACAGCTCATCTTGACAATCCGCTCGTCTTTGCCGTTTGAACCGTTAGAACCATTGTTGTCTGCTTCGGTAAGTTCAATGGTCGTGATGTTCTTGTACTCGCCGGCTTTCTTCCAGTCAAACTCAATGGTATCACCTTTCCGGAACTTGCCAAACTGTTTCCTGTCCCAGAAGCTGTATCTGTCGTCGCCAATAGCAAAGACCTGGTAAGGCTGACCCTTGTCGGTCTTATTGTCCCAGAGCTGGTCGATTCTTCCCAACATTAGCTTTTGCCTCCTTAACGTTTCCGCCTGCTTCTATGTCCTGGAGCATAACGGCGGCATTGTCTCGACATTTCAACTGTCGCAATGCAATTAGATCGTCTGCACCAAATACCGTCGGGCACAATTGCTCTGTGGATGCAGCGAAGGCATTTGAACCCTTTTCTGTTTCTTTCGGACCGCAGGAGAGGAAGGCTGCACTCAGGGCAGATCGGTCTATCCCTGCCGACGCTAAATTCTGGCATTTCATACTGCGCATAGCAGCCGGGACAGACCAGGTGTGCTGAACCTTCCTTCCGCGATCTTTTCATGCTCACCACATCCAAAGGGATTCACACAGAGTCATAAAACATCTGAAGGTGTTTAGAGCAATGGGTATTTAAGAAGCGACGTCTACAGCTTGCCTATCTTGCCCATAAAGAGGGAAGAAAAAAAGGAAAAAGAAGAGATAAACTGGGCAAGGGAATAGCTCGTGACTATTAACCATAGTGCCTGGTGAAATCGAGAGATTCAATATTTCTGTGCGTGTATCGATGTACATATTATATGCATTGTTAGTATGGCGTGCAGCAAGCCTTTAAGAGTTTTCCAACCAATTCTGTATCCGGTAGTTATGAATAAACACAAGCTGCAGCCCTACGAGAGATTCGTTTTGATGGTTAAACGGAGAACAGAGGCACGAAAAGAACCATAGATCACCGATATCCATTTCTTATCAAGGAAATCCCGTCTTTCGGCACTCCAGCGCAAAGTTTATAAATAAAAGAACCCAATCCATAAGTGAAAGGCGGTCTTTAAGCGTTTCAGGGTGCAATAATAAGTTTTTTATATGTATGCCCCGCAATGCCTAAGCCCCGTCTTTTTATAATACCCCGTGAAATGGGGATTTGGAGTGATTGCATGCCATATATGGAAGATACCCGTATTGATGTGGATGAAATAAGACCCAACAACAGGGCAAGGGAGCTTGAATCCAAGATACAAATGGTGAAAAATGACGGAACCCTGAAGGAAAACATCGAGAAGGTGCTGGAATTTGACAAAGAATGCGAGCAGAACGGCCACAGCATAGGGTCAAGGCACTCGGCCCTGATTACTCTGCACTATCTCTGCCAGTTCGCTGGCGAAAAGCCGTTCATGCAGTTCACAAAGGCCGACGTAATAAACTTCCTCGATGCCGCGAGGAACAGGAGGTTTGAGGATAAAAGATACAGAGCTAGAGCCAATGCCGCAAGTGTTGAAAAGAAGCTGGCAAACTCCACCATGAACCTCGTGAAACTGCGGGTCAAAAGGTTCTTTCAATGGCTCCATGGTATGGAAAAGGGTCATTACCCCGAGAACGTCCGCTGGATTGAGCTCAGGACCATCTGTGGCGACAAAGAGCTTACGCCAGAGGACCTTCCAACCGCAGAAGAGGTCAGGCGAATGATAGAGTGCACGGAGAATCCACGTGACAGGGCCCTGATTTCCTTAATGGCTGAAAGCGGAGCAAGGATCGGAGAAGTGAGTACCCTCCGTCTGAAGGACGTTTACTGGAACGACAAAGGCTTCATCCTGACCATCCGTCGCAAGAGAAGCAAGTCCAAGTTCGGCAGGAGAATACCGCTGTGCGCGTGCGCCGAGGACATAAAACGCTGGGTAAACGACTACCATCCGTTCAAGAACGATCCCGAAGCGCCGTTATTTACAAGCTTCGCCTTCAGAATAAGCCCGAGAGCCAACCTGAAAACCAACAGCATCACGGGAATAATAGGTTTGGTAACAGCACGGACAGGTCTGGATAAGCGCATCCGCATGCATCCGCACAAGTTCAGGCATTTCCGGGCGAGCCAGCTGGCAGAGCTTGGCTGGAACGAGCCGATGTTAAGGCAATTCTTCGGCTGGACAAAGGCGAGCAAGATGCCAGCGTTATACATCCATATGTCGCAGAAATCAATGGTGAACCGGTATTATCAGATGTACGGGAAAGCCGCTCCTGAAGAGGCCGGGCAGCAGATTCTTGAAGAGCCGAAAACCTGCAGCAGGTGTGGCATTCGTAACCCGAGCGGCTATCGGTTCTGCTTCCGGTGCAATGCCATGCTCGACAGGGAAGAGCAAAAGCGTATCGAAGACAAGAAAGAGGTGCTGAATACCATGAACTTTATTGCCGGGCATCCAGAACTTTCAAAGAAATTCTTCCAGTTGCTCCAGGAAGCAATTGAGAGGCAGAAATATGAGCGTCTTACTTCAAAGGCGATTTCAGGTTAATCCATTTACTTTGCCACCTTTACCAACCTTACCTTTCCCCTCACTCTTGCCCTTTCAACCAGGGCAAGTCCTGCTATCTTGAGGTCGTTGACGTAATCCGAGAATGTTCTTTCGGCAATCGGCCTGCGTTTGGCCCTCGAGCATTCAAGAAGATACAGTTGACGCAGGTCGCTGGAAAGTATCTCGCCCTGATATTTCACGATGTCGTAAAGAATCCTGTGGTCCTTCGTGAGCTTGCCCAGCAAGTACTGCGTTTTCAATTCCCTCGTTGAGCTCCATGCCCTCCGAACATGCGTTTCAGTAATTCCGGAAGCCCTCTCGCCTTCAGCCAGCCATGCAGCCTTCTTTAAGGTTTGCAGGGCCAGTCTTGCATCTCCATTTGCAAGCCCTGCTATATGCTGAAGCGTCTCTGACCCGAAACTGCCATCTGCAAGAGCCTCCTGTGCCCGCTCGGTAAGAATGGCCGTCAGCTCTTCTGGCGTATATGACCTGAATGCAACGAGCGCTGGATTCAGCCTCGACCTTACCCTTGCATCCAGCTCAAAAAGGGGATCGCAGGAATTACAGATGTTTATCAATCCGACCTTTGGAAAACAGCAGAAGGCGTAGATTATGGCCTCTCTTTCCTGTGGACCGGGCTTATCAATCTCGTCAACGATAAGGATGAACGTATCATCCCCGAGGTACTGCTGGAATTTCTCGAGCTTTCTGGCCGTTCTCTGCTCCTCGGCTCTGAGGATTCTCAGCTCGGTCGTTATGTAATCCAGAATCGAATAAAGGGAATCGTGCTGCCAGCAGTTAACGTAAAGACCCCTGACGTTTGATTTACGCTGCATCCTTTCCAGAACATACCTTGCGGTTGCTGTCTTTCCCGTCCCCGGAGCGCCATAAAGCCACAGATGGAGCGGTCTTTCATTCCTGAGGGCAGGCGACAGATATTCTTCGATCTCGGCTATCTTGCTTTCGCTATGCAACATGCGTTCGGGAAGGTAATTCTCTTCGAGCACGGATGGGTTGATAATGATCCGGGCCTTATCACAGTTGACCGCCATATTAAAATATGGCTTGCACTCAGTAGTTATATTGAAGCCTTCCATGGCCTGCCGTTCATGCCGTTAATCTCACTGTACAGGTGTCATCGAGCGATTCCTTCAGATTCAGGACAAGAATCCTTTCCCTGCCTGAAACGTCGATTGCATCCATCCGTTCCTGTATCCGTTTCCTGAGACCATCGTCAAGGCAGACCACAAGGACACGGTCATATCCCGCTTCCAGGTCCTTCCGGATGTTACTGAGCGCATCCGACTTGCCCGTTTCAATTTCTATGGCGATTTTTCTATCCTGTTTCCTTGCTTCCAGGTCCACGGATTTGCCCTTACCCAGACTTTTCTCCACCTTTACTGCAAAGC
>Ga0315312_1000150_pt1 | contig 108322 bp, 97 predicted proteins | sample TDP7_MG_FD_203629 | JGI IMG/M metagenome (GOLD analysis project Ga0315312, IMG submission 203629) | Freshwater sediment microbial communities from Lake Towuti, South Sulawesi, Indonesia - TDP7 | ecosystem: Environmental > Aquatic > Freshwater > Lake > Sediment | place: Indonesia: South Sulawesi...
GCTCGTTATCCTGTGCATGTCAGCGACCTTCAGTGTCGATGCTGGCTCGAGCAGCGCGAGGGTGTTCTGCTATCAGCTTTGGATGTCTACCAGCGTAAAAAATCTTTACCAACATTATGAGGTACTACCCTTCGCAGAAATGTTAGGGAATACGCCAAGAGGTAAGAACCCCATTTGCCGTGACAGGGTCAAGAAAGGGTGAGTCACGAACAGATTGTGGATTAAATGAGCCAGTGAGTTGCACCCTCGATCAACTGCTTGAGCAAATGTCTATGACAGCAAGGATTGTCCTCTCGCTCGTAACAGAGCAAGGTTATTGTGCCGCCTATCGCCCTGTTTGCCAACTCTCCGATCGCCTCGCTCTGGCTACGCATTTCTTCATGGTAACGGCGTGTGTACTCCTCCCATGAAATTTTCTGCTTCTTCTTTTTCCAATCACGAACAAGCTCCTTGCTCGGCGCCAGATTCTTGAGCCATTGTGCCGAGAGGCGCTTCTTCGAAGCACCCCGGGGCCAATAGCAGGTAACCAATAGGCGCTCGCCATCCGACTCGCCAACCGGATCGTACAAGCATTTTGTCTTTACCATGGCAGTACCTCTACAGGACAATCATACTGAATTGCTCACACCCAAACACGTCAAGCAGTTGTGGTAACCAATTTTGTGGCAATTTCAGTTCGAAAACAGGCCGGAGAGCGAGTTTCAAGTTAGTTCAAAAATAGTAGCTAAGTCATTATATGACAATTACTAAGCCCTTTATTGAGAAGATGTTAGAAAAGGCTTGATCCTGCTTGGGAAGCTGACATTCTGCCGCTGAATTACTCCCGCAAAGGCCTCCCGCGTAAGCGGGGGGTCTTTTATTTGCGGGTAAATTTACACGTTTGTCGCGTTTGTGTCAACTTCAACTCCAATTTTCATGCACCAGACGGCATATTTGAAACCACGGATTTGGGTTCCCACCAAGCGGGGTCCTTCACAGATTTCGCAGATTTTTCTTATTATTTGTCTTCCCTGGAATCCATGTAATCTGTGGTTATTTTGACTTTTCTCAGCTCAGATGACCGTGCTAATCTTTACGGGAATTAAATTTCAATTTACAGTTTTCAAATTTGAAAGGCTGAGCAGGCGGTCTTCTGCTGCCTTGTTCCACAGTCCGTCGCTTAGCTGCTTTGCAACTTTTGGCATTTTTTGGTGCAGTTCTCCGAGCCTGGTCAGGCCCAGGCCGCGACAGGCAGGATAAACCATAATCTTGCCTGCTATTGACCGGTTTTCGACCGCCCGAATGCCGTCGGCTGCGCCTTCGAGGCCGCAGACAGCCGCGACGGATATATTGGTATCGAGCCTTCCAGAGGCAACCTTCGCCAGGACTTGTTTCATATCATTCAGAGTTGAGCCGCTGGTTCCGACCAAGTAAAGGTGCTTTTTGATGTAAGTGTCCAGGTCGATTTCGGCAGTGACTATCGCCGGTATGCCGGCAAAGATATTTATGATGCCCCGCTCGCTGGCAGTGCGCACCGCGGCAGCGACCAAATCAGGTACAGGTGCCATCAACACGGTGTAATCGAAAGACTCGGCGATTTTTTCTTTTGCTGGGTTGTACGCTCGGTACAGGACGCGGTTCCTTTCAGCTAAGGGCGCTGCGATTTTTGTTAATGCAGCTATTCGTTCGTCATCTACATCGGCTGCAAAGACGCTGATGCTGGGCACGCCCAGACAAATATTTCGTATCACGTGCATTGTGCCCATAGGGCCGGCCGCTCCCACGATATTAATCTTTTCGCCCGGCCGAATCTCGCCGGTTTGGGGTATGTACTTCATGGATTCTGCCGAGTCCCAGCCGGCCGTTCCGATTATGCGGATGCCGCCGTAGTGAACCCTGCCGACCGAGGTAGTGACGCTTTTGCCGAACTTGCCGCCGCAAAGCACGATGTTCAAAAGACCGTGCACGGCAAGTTTTGCAAATAAAGCTTCAACAGTCTTCGCGTCGGACCCGAAATAGATTACATCGTCATAGATGGCGTCCGGCAATTCAGCCCCAGGCCGTCTGGAAACCCAGGTTATCTTTGCTGGCATACCATAATGCGTAGTCAATTTCGAGATTTGAGATTTGAAATTTGAAGTTTCTTTCGCCTCGACAACGACCAGCATTTGTCCACCTGTTTTTATGCTCGTGCGTTCTTTGGAGGCGTAAGCGTCTTCAACACAGGCCCACGGCTCGACCAGCGCTACAGCCGAGGCGGAGAGATTCTCCGATACCGGAATTAGCATCGAGTCACCGTCCGGCGATGTGATGACTCTTTCGTCCATCAGCACATATTCCTGCAAGGCTCCCTCGAAATTGTAGCCAAAGGCAGCGTTGGCGCTGGCGGTGTGAAGCCAGCGGTAGTCCGTTTGAACAAGATAGCGCTCGCCGGGCTTGAATTTTTCTACGCCGGGGCCGACTGCCACAACTACCACCACGGTTTCGTGCCCTGGGACGGTCGGAGCTTCGCCGGGAACGTAGCTGGGTATCTCTTTGAGTATCTCAAGGTCAATGCCGGAAACTATTTCGCTCTTGCGCACGTGGCAGGAGAATTGCTTTAGCAATTTAAGGTCGGAAAAACAAAGCCCAACCACCTCAACACGACAGAGAATCTGGTGCGGGCCGGGCCTGAAAACCTCTTTGGACTTATTCAAAATCAGCTTATCCGGCCCAACTAATTGCACAGCATATTGTGTCTTTGGTAAATCTATCAATTTTCGATTCTCGACCTTTAATCGCCGATTTTATCTAATATGTCCTCGGCAGTTACACTTTCACTTAAGCTCGCAAGTTTATCTTCATCTTCCGGATGCAGCGTGTTTCCCAATGTTTGGAAGAACTTGTTTTTCTCAGCCACACTCTTGAAATTCTTTCTGGCCCACTCGCTGGTATATCCGAGTCCGCACTTTTGTTGCAGAACCGAGTGAGCATACACAATGTGCGCCCCCTTCAAGAACACCGGCACCAGCGGCTTAAGCTCTTTTGTATCGAAATCATCCACAAACTTTTGGCCGGGACTATTCATCTCCGTGCCCTCTACGACAATCAGACCAAGCTTTTCAGCCAACTCTATCACCTGGTATAGATTCTTGATTTTGTCGTCCTTAGCTCCGGGCGTGTAGTTGCGGTCGGGAATGACGTTAATCGCTGCCGCTCCGGTGCTCATCGCCACTTCCAGAAGCTCTTCGATGGCCTGTTCACCCTTGCTGGTTCCGTCCAGCCAGGTGTGGACCGGTATTGCCCCTGCGGCCAGGATGAACCGGTTCGTATCAGCCATCAGTGGAAACGAGCCTTTGTCCGGCTGCACATATCCAACGCCTCCGCGTTTCATCGTTTTGGCCCGAATGGTATTAAGCAGGTCCTTACCTTCTGGGATGCCCAGCGCTTTTGCATCCACGCCGAGTTTTTGGGACCAGAAATCCGCCAGAGCATCTGTTTGGCCGAAGATTTCTTTTGCCTTGCGAGCGTATGCCAGACATACGTGGCGTTCGGTAGCATTACCCGATGGCGTCAACACAAGGACGTCTCCTTCGTAGTCCAGTTCCACCGGGCGAAGATACTTGTTCACGCGGGCCATCAATTCTCGATTTCTCTGCTGGGCGGTTTGGCGAAGGCCGGCGAGAAACTCTTTCTGGTCGGCTGGTACTTGTGCGCCGGGAAATCCTACGCCCATGTGGTATGAAATACCCGGCTCGCCGGGCGAATTGATGACTCTATCGGAAAATTCCGGCACATAGACTCGCGTCTCCAAGCCAGCACAGCCCTTAAGACCGAGCAGCTTAGCCGCCTCCAGAAATTCTTCCGCTGCGTCGAGCACGTCAAAATCCATCACGCCGGCAACGGCAAGGCCTCTCATTCGCGCAAGCCACGCAAATTTGCTCGGCGAATAGCCGTAAGTATTGTAGGAGAAAAAGGTGTGGCAGTGCAGATTGACCGCCGTGCCGGGTTCAGGCAGAGAAATTTCGCTCGCATCAACTTTTTCACACAGTAACAACAGTGCCTGCTTTCTTTCTGCAGGATCAAAACTATCCAGTCTACATTCAAGGTCATCAATTAATTTCATACTTTCCCAAAAGTGACTAAAGTTTGAAGTGACTAAAGTGCCTAAAATTATGACTTTACACTTTAGGCACTTTAGTTCACTTTAGGCATTTTAGCTCATTATACTGTTCTTGCCAGCGCGACACGTTCTGTGGCTGATACTCTTTCAGTTCAAACGAGTTGCGGACCAGCTCTCTGGCTTCTGCCAACGTTTTTATCTGGCCGGTCGCTTTTGCCTGCATCAAGATATTGCCGATGGCTGTAGCTTCAGCCGGCCCGGCTATTACTTTTTTGCCCGTGGCATCGGCGGCAAACTGGTTCAAAAGCTCATTTTTCATTCCGCCGCCGACAATGTGCAGGCAGTCAATTTTTTTGCCCGTAACATCCTCAATTCTTTCGAGCACCGTGCGATACTTAAAGGCAAGTGCCTCCAGTATCGCCCTTATCATTTGTCCCATATCCTGGATTTTCTTCTGGCCTTTTCCGGCCAGATATTCATTTATTCTTTTTGGCATATCGCCCGGGGCGAGAAATTCGCTGCGATCAACCTCAATGTGGGCCGCAAAAGGCTTGGCCTTTTGAGCCATCGCGGTCAGTTGATCGTAAGATAGGTCGGTTCCCTCTCGCTCCCACTGCCTTTTACATTCCTGGACGAGCCAGAGTCCCATTATGTTTTTTAGAAGCCGGATCGTGTTCTCAACCCCGCCTTCGTTTGTGAACTCGTACTGGAAGGTCTTATCATTAACAATCGCTTTTGGCACCTCGACCCCCATCAGCGACCAGGTGCCGGAAGAAAGATACGCCCAATTGCCTCCGCTGGCCGGCACGGCGGCAACGGCAGAAGCGGTATCGTGAGAAGCCACTGCGATCACGGGAATTTGCCCGCATCCGAGTTTTTCTGCGATGGGCCTGGCTAATTTGCCGACGACCGTGCCCGGCTGAATGACATCCGGCATAATCTCAATCGGCAGCGATAATTTGTCGAACATCTCTTGCGACCACTTGCCCGTTCTCATATCCATCAGTTGTGACGTGCTTGCCAGCGTATATTCACCAAAAGCACGGTCGCATAGGTAGTATGAGAATAGGTCCCCGATAAATATCAACTTCTTAGTCTTAGCCAGAACCGTTCCCCGCTTGCGCGGGGACAGGCTTGCCCCTGCGGAAGCAGGGGTAGCCAGCCGCATGGCCAGAAGTTGATAGACCGAGTTTAGCTGCATAAATTGGATGCCGGTGCAATCATAAATTCGGCGTTTGCCCATTAGTGCAAATGCCTTTTCCATCATGCCGTTGGTTCGGCTGTCGCGGTAATGGTAAGGATTTTCGAGCAGCTTTCCGTCGGCGCCAATCAGGCCAAAATCGACGCCCCAACTATCGATCCCAATGCCGGCGACCCCCGCTTGCGCGGGGGTGATCCCCGCGAAAGCGGGGACTGCCTTTTTTGCTGCTTTGCTTATGCCTGTCTTTACTTCCGAGAGCAGCTGGTCGAAATCCCAGCGTAGTCCCCCCGTAGAGGGTTTGATTGGGCCGTTGCCGAAGCGGTGGATTTCCTCCAGACTGAGCTTATCATCGCAAATCGAACCCAGCATTACTCTGCCGCTCTCGGCGCCCAGGTCAACCGCGATATATTTCTTCATTTCCGCCATCGCCTGCTCCTTTTTCATAACCAATTCCGCAATTGATATTGCTGAAAGCAACGATTTTATAACCCAGATGTGTGGGTATTGCAAACTGAAAATAGGGGAGCGCGGAACGACAGACTTTCCCCAAGAATAGAGAAAGAGGCAGGGACTCCAGGGTAAAGGCAGGGACGATTTTTGAAAGGACACGAATGCCATTGACTTATGGCACAATCTTTATCTGGATGTAACTGGCGTTGTTGTACTCTGCGAATTCCTCGATCTCATTCTTAGGATCAACAATCACGCCGAGATAATAGGTCTGGCCTATTTTAAGGTTCGGGGCTGAGATGTCGTGGGCGCTTGTCCAGACCGCTCCGCTGCTCAATTGCCCGATCTGAAAAGGGTAACGAATCTCCTTGTCCGCTGTTGTAATGGTTCTGTCGGTAGAAACATAAAAGCGCACCTTTATGTTGTACTGGGTATTAAAACCGTTGTTCTCATAAGTAAATTCCGCTTTATACCAACGTTGTTGCAGCGCAGCCGATTTGAGATGATACCTTGGAAAGCCGGCGTAGGTGTCCGAATTAACAACATTCATATTGCGGTCATAAATCACGGTAGGTGTATGGATACTGTACTCCTCGCCGGCGCCGCCGTACTTCCAATGTGTTACGGCGAGGTCTTCGGTAAACGCATTTGTGGTCGTCTTGCCGTAAAGAAAGACCGCTCCCTGGGTGGCATCCGCACCGGCATAGCCGTACGTCATGCCCTTATTGGTGTTGACGTGTGTAGGATCCTGTCCCATGACGTTGTAGAACCTGTTCTCGTGTCCCAGGCCGAGGGCATGGCCCATCTCGTGTATACCAGTCGTTACAAACGGACGACACGGGCCACCATAAGGCCCCAAGAGACCCGTATACTCATACGGAGACCAGATTATTCCGGCATCGAACACAATGTCAGCCTCTTTCAACCACAGTTTTCCACCGGACGAATACACCCATGTATAACATAAGGCCGGCGAGCCTTGCAGGGCATCCGGGTCGGTACTGAACCAGATTTCGTTTTCACCGTTTCCCCGGGCGACACTCGTTACTCCATAGATGGGTTGCCCGAAGCAGAAATCTGCGGGGGTCGTATTCCAATTCCAATTTGCGATTTCGAGGGCTGTGCGAAATGGAGAGCCCGCGGGGAAACTTTTTGCCCCAGCCCGCCATCTGATTAGTTTATTCGCCCATACGACCTTTTCGCCCGTGCTCTTTTTTACTTTGTAAGAGTAGCCGTCGGTTTTTTCCGCTCCGAAGGTCAGCAGGAGAATGACACAGAGCAGAACAGCCGATTTAAGTGATTTCATCCGAAAAGCCATTTCAAACCCCTTTCCTGAAATTCTACAGGCGCTGCGAACCAATAGGATCATTGCATAGCAGCCAGTTGTCCGCCAGAACCGAAAAATCAAAGAAATCCACCTGGCAGTCCGGTCTGCCCTGGGGCCCTGAGATATCCCCGGGCAAAGGCCCGAACCTAAGAATCTGAAGCTCACAGGGTGTCTGCGGCAGAACAGGATTGCCGCCGGAGATAGAAAGCATTTGTCTTTCTATGCGTTCGGCCTCAAGAACTTCTGCCAGTTCTTCCGGCGTCAGTTCATCAAGCCAGGGTCTTTCCGATTCGGCGGGCGTGGGTCTGACTTCCGGCGGGCCGCTGTCGGTTATTACATAGCCACGGAAGTTCTGTGTAATATCCGCCGTAACCACCGGCGGTAACCGCCGCAGTTGCTCCGGTGTAAACAGTTCATTTACCAAACTGTTCAAATAGGTGTCAAATCGGGATTCAAAAAAGTGTGTGCCCCGTGGGTTTTGCTCGGGGGGTGGGATTGTTCCATCTGCGGGGTCAACGTAAATGTCTTCTATTTCAATCTCTCCCATTGTGTGTGTCGTAATTTGCGGCAGCAGACGCTGCGGACCAAAGACAATCTGCCAGGCTGCCGCCCTACCGCTAATGCCAACCGGGATGATATAACGAATCTCCATGCCAAGCTCTGAAAAGATAAGGTTTGGTGTCGGGTCATTCGGGTCTGTCAAAACCCGGAACCTGCCTGAGTGACAGTCTGTTAGAGGGCAGGGGTACCGTCCATTGCCTTTGACAAAAAGAATATCCCGGTCGCCCAAATCAAAAAGCGGATATGACTCAATAAGCAGATAGGCCCTGCCGAGCGGACTTACCTTATCGGACTGTCCCCCTTCAAATCGAAGCGTTAGCCGTGAAGGATTCGTCCGAGGCGGAAATCCTTTGTAAATCGTCTCTATCTCATAAGTGACAAATGTGTGGGGCATGTCCGAGCCATCAACATAGACGGGATTGCCCTGTTCGTCCGTTACGGGCCTGCCAGTGGGATCGAGAAGCGGCACTATTTCAGAATTACGATACTCAACGTTAATCACTGTTCCTTTGAAGATAAAATCCGCCGATGTTGTCAGTCGGACCATATTAACATCAGCCTCAAACTGACCCCAAACTGGCCGGCAGAAGAGGAAAAACCACAAAGTTAACCTCAACAGCTTTACGCGGACTGAGCGGAGGGTAGTAATCGGGTCCATACTTCTGTCTCCACAAAGACTCATTTGATATTTCCCATATTAAGGGCTTAGATAGGCAACTGAGCCTCTTAATTTCACTATAATACCAAATCTTCCTCGAATTACAACGTAACGGTCAGTTATTGGCGTGGTAATCTTCCACTGCTGCGATGGTTAAACCTCAATAGGGCTCAAAAAGCCTGTTTGTCAACACTTAAATGCATTTTTACCGTCAACCAAGCAGCTTTTACGCAGTAGGCTAAGTACGGAAGACTTTTTGAAAAAATTCTTTACTGTCCAGCCAAAGGATAGGATTCTTTGCCCAGGTTTGACCAAATTCAGCTTTACCCTGAGTCGCCACGCTTTCTGACGCTCAAGTCTAATCTGCACATCATCCGATAATAACCAAGCCAAGGGCCGTTAGAAATAAATTTCTAAGCGGGCCAGGTAAAAGAAACGACTGAACCAGGGTATGGGCGGAACTATGTACAGGGTGGTTGTTAGCTGCACGGCAGCGTGACTGGCAAGGTTACCGGGTGGAGGTTATATGCCGATGGTTGCTGCGTTGGGCTGAAAGCGCAGCTTGGCCTGGCCGATAAGATAAAAGCTACCAGTAATGCAGATAAGGTCTCCTCTGCTTACGGCACTTGCGGCAAGCCGCAACGCCTCGCCTAAGGTCAGAGCGGTCTGGCACATCTTGCCACAAATCTCGGTGTACATATCGGCCAAATCCTGCGGGGAGGCTGCTCTGGGCGAGTTGCTGCGGGTGAAAATGACTTTGTCAGCCCCGTACTGCAATTCTCGCAACATGCCTTCAATGTCTTTGTCAGCGTTGCAGCCGAAGATTACCACCATGGAATCATACGGGATGTTCTGGCCTATGGCGTGTATCAACGCTCGGATGCTGGCGGCATTGTGGGCACCATCAATCATGATTCTGGGGTCGTCGCAGATCATCTCCATTCGGCCTGCCAGCCAGACCTTGTCGAGCCCAGCAGTTGCCTTATCATTGTCTATTTTGTAGCCTGCTTCTTTGAGTTTATCCAGCATAGCCAGGGCCAGGCCGCAGTTGATCGCCTGATGACTGCCGTATAGTGGCACCCGCAGGTGTTCAAACTTGCTGGTTGGCGTGGTCAGGCAGATTCGAGTATGTGGGCCGTGCTCTCGTGAGGTCTCAAATCTATATGAAAAATCGATATCCGTGCCTGTTACTGTCAGCGGTGCCTTGACGGCTAAAGCTTCCGCTTTCAGGACGCGCATTGCCACCGGGTCTTGTTGAACGGTAATGATGGGCACGCCAGGCTTGAAAATGCCGGCTTTTTCTCGGGCAATACTATCAATAGTCTTTCCGAGCTGCTGCTGGTGGTCGATGCTCAGGCTGGTTATGCCGACAACTTTAGGCTGAACCACATTTGTGCTATCCAGTCTGCCGCCTAAACCGGTTTCAATTACTCCGATGTCAACTGCCTTATCGGCAAAATACATGAACGCCAGCGCCGTCATTATCTCGAAAAACGTGGGTTGGTCGGTTTTGGAGAGTTTTTCGACCGGCTCATAAATTCTGTTGAGCAGGCCCAGCATTTCCGCTTCGCTTATCATCTTGGAATTGACCACAATCCGCTCGTGCAAATGTACCACGTGTGGCGAAGTGTATAAGCCGACCTTATAATCGTTGGCTTCAAGCATTTTCGCCAGCATGGTAGCAGTGGAACCCTTTCCTTTTGTGCCGGCTATATGGACTGTATGGATTTTCTTGTGGGGATCACCCAATAGCGACAGGAGATTTTCCATCCGGTGCAGATTGAACGTCGTTACGTTATAGCGCAGATGCTGCTCTTTTTCGTAGTCGGTTCTCTGAAATAGATACCTGATAGCTTCTTGGTAGCTATTAAAAGGCTTCTTGACCTTAACCTTGGCAAGCTTGGTGAGTTCTTTTTCTGCTCGTTTCTTTCCGGTTGTTCTTGTAGTTTTGGGCATAAACTTGACTTATTCTAAGGCGAGAATGGGCAGTAGTCAATGCTGAGGCATTTCAGAAAGGACAAGTGCCGGCTCTATCAGCCAAAATCGAAGCTGCAAGTGGCTGTCAAGAAAAGGTTTGTGAAACAATGGCTTTTTTGCTGGTATCTCTCGGAAATCGCGCTCGCATAATTTTGGCTAAACATTCAATCAGTTTTGCTTATAAAAATCTGGATCAGGACCCCTTTTCGAGCCGTGTTGACATATTACTACTGTCGTATAATGCTGTTTGTTCGATACTCAGTAAGGCGATTTTGATAACCGAGCTCGCTGAACCAGCTCAGACTTTCTCTGTCCAGGCATGGCTTTTGTCTGTGTGATAACTGCAGAAAACTACCTTCGCAGGAACAAATTGCCCGGCAGTTGCCTTATCAAACCCTTAAGCTGCAGTGAAACCAGGCCTGCATTCACGGTTCCGGCCGGCAAATTAGTATCCGCAATTATCTGGTCTACGTGCAACGGCTCTTTGGCCAAACCATGATAAATCTTCTTTTCCTCATCCGTCAGCCGAAAGTGACTTGCATCAAACAAGGGCGTCTCCACTTTTTCGGACGCCTCTGCCGCTGCTGCAGTCACATGGCTCTGCAATTGCTCACCGATATAGCCGAGTGCCTCCATCACATCCTCGATGGATTCGACCAGCTTGGCTCCTTGTTTTATCAGTTGGTGAGTACCTTTGCTTAGCGGCGAATCGATTTTTCCCGGCACTGCCATGACCTCGCGGTTATTATCCAGAGCGGCCCCTGCGGTGATCATCGCTCCGGAGTTGAGCGGCGCTTCTATTATGATTGTTCCCAGCGACAATCCGGCGATTATTCTGTTACGCGGCGGGAAATTCTCCGATAGCGGCTCGCACCGAAGCGGCAATTCGCTTATGCAGGCGCCAGATTCAGCTATAAGCTCAAACAGCTTTTTGTTCTCCGGCGGAAAGATATTTGCAAGGCCACAGCCCTGCACCGCAATTGTTCGGCCTTTTGCTGCCAGTGCCCCTTGATGGGCAGCGGTATCGATGCCGCGAGCCATTCCGGAGACAATTGTGAAGCCTGCTGAAGCCAATAAATGTGCAAGTCGGGAGGCTTGTTCCTGGCCGTAGAGGCTGCATCGGCGTGTGCCGACGATTGAGATTGCAAGGTTACTTTCGCGGGTAAGCGTGCCTTTTATATAAAGGACTGGCGGCGGATCGTAAATCTGCTTCAGCACCGGCGGATAACGCTTGTCTTCGAGGTTGATAAGCCAGACGCCGAGCTTTTCAGCCAGTTCCAGCTCTTTGCCTGTGTCGAATTTATCACGTGTGGCGGCGATTTGTTCGGCGGTTTTGAAACCTACTCCGTCAATTTTAGTTAGCTCGCTGACCGAGGCTCCTAATGCCCGCTCTGGCGAGCCGAAATGGTTTATGAGCTTTGCGAAGGTGACGGGGCCGACACCATCGGCTCGGATAAGTTTGAGCCATTTTTCGATGCCGGGCGAATTAGGCTCAACTTTGGCCATTTATCTGCTCGGATTGCGTACTCTGTCACAGGCGAAGCGGAACTCCACCGTTGTCGTGCCGACAACGGCTAAACAAGCGCTCCAGCACCGGGAGAAAACGCAACTGGAGTTTATCTGAAAACCCGCAGCGGTCAAGGCTTTTTCGAGCTTCAGTTTTGGCTTAGCGGATTGAATTGTTTAATTCTGTTACTCTTTGTAGATTTGAGTTGTATGCTGCGATATCTGTTTGCGGGTTAAGAGAAAGGAATCCCTATGAGCTTCGAGTCTATTGCTCTCGGAGTGCTATACTCCGCAGCACCACGAAGATCCAGAATGCGGAGATTTCCAGCATTACGAAGAACCGCGAAATTTTCATAGGGATCAGATCACCATGCGCCAGACTGCTTGCGGTAGTGGTACTGAAATAGAGATAGTCCCGAAGATGTTCTATAGGCTTGATTTCCGTACAGATTGTTCCATCGATTGTTGTTTCTTCAGTTTTACGGAGGATTTCCCCATCGAATTTGGCAGCTGCAATATAGGTGTAGGCAAAGATAGTCACGAGCATCACATAGTTGCAGATCGCATGGAGCATTACGTAAAAACCGAAAGGTGGATGCTTACCATACCATATTGTACGGCGCATGTGTCTAGACAGGTAGAGGCCAGACGAAATGAGCCAAACGAAGGCGATGGAGGGATACGTGGCTAAGACGACCTTCGCCCAAAAAGGCTCTTGTTGGGCAGCATACCGGGCTACTGCATATAGCAAGCACAACAGAAAAAAATACCAACTCCTCCGCCCAGCAGAAGCGTCAATATTCTATAGTAGGAATATTTTCGGGCGTTTTTTTCATCGGCGGTTATGTTTATGCATCTTCCTTGATAAGACGCCGCATGTACCATCTGAGCCAGTTTTTTCTTAGAGTGTTGCTAACGCGGTACCACGGGATTATTCCGGCTGTGATACCCATACAAAACATACCAAGGAAATCTGCAAACATATCCACAGGCAACATTATCCTGTCAGGGTCGCAGTCACGTTGGGCTATTTGATAGGCCAGGAGTTTTGGAATGAGTTTGTCCCTGAATATATCTGTGTATTTAGACGACCCATGTATGATATCGTTCGCAAGGACTTCCTTGGAGTCTATTTCTGAATCCGTTTGTGGTGCAGGAATCAGAAGCGGATATTCTTCATAGTCAGCAAATGAGAGAATATCCGTGATTTTCTCTTTCCGGGTTCTTAGCCAATCCTCACTGTCGTCAGGCCTACGGCTCAGCACGGCGTACAGGTCGGCGAATGTCTGAGTTTGAAAAATCTGCTGTTTTCCTACGGTCGGAGAGGACTCCGGCTCAGAAAAATAAGATAGCCACGTCTTGAATTCCTGAAGTTTTTCTGAACGCAACTTTTCTGATAGGAATTGGTGAGTCGTACGGCCTCCTCTGTGGAGGCCAACCTGGGCAAGACGCTGAGTATTTTCCCTCCACTCAGCCGTCGGTTGCCCGTCGAAGTACAATGCTACATTGGCCTCCCAATTTCCGTAGCCGCTATATCTGAAGTTTTCAGGAGTCTGATTAGCCCATTGGTCAAGAATCGCAGCCTCCAGGTTCTTGTTCAGCCACGATTCCAACCAGTTTTCTAAACTATCGAACTCGTTATCTTCGAAGGCAAGCCCTATGATCGGCATTGGCAGTTCATCTTCATCCTGTCCAAGTCTTTTTGTGATAACTCTAACAACACGACAGTTGGCGCTCGGCAAGGTAATGTCTATTTTCAGTACGCCCTTGAAATCTCCGTCGTGTGTACCAATTCGCAGCAACGCGTTGAACACAGCAATGTCCAGCTCGAATTGAGTGTACGCGTTGGCAAGCTTTTTCAAGGAGGTAATGACAGCCTCCGGAACAGGTTGTTGCGTTTGTTCTGCGAGTTCCTCTATAAGCCTCTCAACGAATCGAGTGCCAAAACGTGGAAGTAGTTTCCACCGTCGCTCCAACTCTTCTGCTTCGGCCGCGTCAAACTTCAGGTGACGTATAAGGTTTTGGAGGTGTCTCTCATCTAATAGGGAGCTACGACAGAAGATAAGGTAGTCGACGCCGGCTAGGTAAAGCACAACAACCTTTGCGCCTCCATGACAACAAAAGATCCAGACCAACTTCTTATTAAACGCACCTTCTCGTATTTTTTTTATGTATTCCCTAACTTGGCGGCAGATCTTCTGGCCTCTTGTGCACCCACATACTTTCTGACAAAAGAGCGGTAAGGTCGAGAAGCAACTGGCGGGATAATCAGACAGCTTGACAGTAACAAGTCGACCTTGTGTTCTTGAATACGCTTCTAATTTTTTGACCGCCATTTTTCGCTCTCGAATTCTGCAGATGGATATTATTTCGGCAAAATATGAAGTCTATCATTAGGGACTTTGCTCTCTTGCCAAAATAGCAAGTTTTAATAGCTTTACTTTTGGGACTTATCCATCGCAAATTCGAATTCGAAAGCGAGGAATAGCACCTTCCTCATTTGCTAATATCACATCGTGTGATAAAGACATTTTACCTAGCCTCACATTCCTACGTCAAGACTAATCCTCAATAATTTGCCCATTAAATAACCTTGCAGAATAGCACACCCGCGAGAATCATTAGTGGTCTCTGCATCCATGCAGATTACATAACTCCTTGTGGGGCAAGAACTTACATTCGCTAAACACAAGACGAACTGACATTATATAAATTTGCGTATTATAGGCTGTCAACAAAAAAATAAAAAAAATCTGCGATGCTACCATGGCTTTCGCCCTTTAGTTCTTTTGATTAGCAGATAGAATAGATCAGTAGGCTCGAGTGTGGTTTAGCCGGGCTTCGCTTCCGCCGCCGAAAGTGCTATCTTGAATCGGCTGGGTAAGTTTTCTTTTGAGAGTAGTAAGAACAAAATTCTTGAAGCCATAAATCAGCGGCAGGCACAGATGCCAACAGCGGTAAAATAAATGACGAAACAACTGAGAATTCTCATACTGGCTTTCTCAGCCGGTGCTGGATTGGGGATATGCCAGGCCAAAGTAGGCAAACCTCAATCTGTCTTCCCAGGCAAAGAATGGGACATCGTTGCGCCAGACCAGGTTGGCTTGGATGCACAGAAGTTGAAAGAGCTGAGCGATTACACTGGCGGATTTGGATGCGTGGTGCGACACGGATATATGGTTTATGCCTGGGGCGATGCGAGTAAGCGGAAAGATGTCGCCTCAGCAGCGAAGCCAGTTTACGCACACTTTTTGTTCAAAACGGTAGAGGACGGCAAAATTCCCGGTCTTGATGAGCAAGTCAATAAGTGGGAGCCGAGGCTGAATCAGATCGATAGAGAGCTTGGCTATAAAGACCGCAACATTACCTGGCGTCACCTTGCCAATCAGACCTCTTGCTATGGCCTTACCGAAGCGCCTGGCACAGCCTTTGCCTACAACGACTGGCAGATGGCACTTTTCTGGGACACGCTTTTTCTGAAGGTATACGGCGTTAGCTACGAAATGGTCGACGCCGAGGTTTTGCATCCGCAGCTTACGAATCTTCTTGCGTGCCAGGATAATCCGACTTTTATGGCTTTTGGGACGGGCGGTCGGCCGGGTCGGCTGGCGATTTCGCCGCGAGATTTCGCACGGTTTGGACTATTATATTTGTGCAAGGGCAAGTGGGGCGACTCGCCTGCCGGACGAGCAGGTAAGCAACTACTTACTCCAGAGCACGTGACACTGGCAGTAACAAGTCCCTTGCCTAATTCGATTCCGCGGACTGCCGGTCGAGCGGCGGAAATGATACAGGCTCAGCGCTCGATAGGCTCAGAAAAGATTCCTGATAATCAGTGCGATCATCTTGGCAGCTATAGCTGGCTATGGTGGACAAATGGCATCGACCGTGATGGCAAACGCCACTGGCCTGATGCGCCGTTAGATACTTACGGCTGCTTCGGACACGGCGGCCTGCGGGCGATGGTTGTTATGCCAAGTCTCAATCTAATCATAAGCTGGAATGACACAAGAATTAGTGGAAGCCAGATGGAAAATCACGTTCTGAAACTACTGAAAGAATGTATTGTGGGAGGCAAATAGCTATGGACAAACTTTATGATTCAGAGACGGGTTGTTGTCCGAGGTTTAATCCTGAGCCCTGGGACGAGAAAGAAGTCACTTTTCAGGATAGGTTATTTATCAAAGACCACGTCAGGAGTTTTTTGCATATTCCGCTAAACTTCGGCAAGGTGATGGTCAAGAATATGGAGAGGATTCAGCAAGCGGGGGCTCTTGCAAAAGAGCCGCTTCTGCTTTCGGACGAAAAGTCCCTTTGGGGAGCTGATATTTATATCGCGGTCAGCAAAAACGTGCCGGGGGCAGAAATGACAAGAATATCCGGGACTTTTCTAACCAAGGTCTTTGAAGGCCCATACAAAAATGCCGGCAAGTGGGTCAAGGAAATGCAGGCCTATGTCCGGTCAAAGGCCAGAGAACTTAAGAAGCTCTACTTTTTCTATACGACCTGCCCAAAGTGCGCTGAGTATTATGGCAAAAACTACACCGTTTTACTGGCGGAAGTTTGAACGCTGAGACAAAATTTAGTTTATTGTCGCCGCTCAAAACGATGGATGTCATTGCGAGCGAAGAAAGCCTTTAGCCCTGAGCGGAGCCGAAGGGCAAGCAATCTCTGCCGTTTCGTAATGAGATTGCCACGGCCTGCAAGGCAGGCCTCGCAATGACAACTCCTCAAATAGCCTGCGACATAGCATTAGAAGGCAATTCTGAATTCTTTGTATTTTGGGTCTGGAGGGATTTCCTCAACGAGAGTTCGCCTTATATAGCCGGAGAAAGAATCCTGTATCTGGCTGATACAAGTATCGACATCGTCGGGTGTTCCCTGTGCGAGCATTTCCACCGTTCCATCCGGCAGGTTGCGGACGAAGCCGGTCAACCGATAGCCGCTGGCCATATGGTGTGCGGTGAAGCGAAAGCCCACCCCTTGAACATGGCCACTGAAAATTATATGTTTGGCAATCTGGCTCACTTTTAATCGCCCGTGCAACCGAACAACCGCTGGCGACTGCCAGTAGTAAAGAGATTTAGGTTCACCGGCAGCTTCAAGTCAAGTATAATCCGGTGGCACGGGCTTCCAGCCCGTGAAAACACGGCCGAGCTTGCCCTGAGCAAAGTCGAAGGGATGGCCGTGCCACCCAGTGGTAGTGTATTATGCCCCGAAAGACTAAGCGGCAAATAGAAAGGGACGAGCAGATTTATCAGCTTACTACGCTGGTGGCGGGCAAGTTCTCGCTTCAGGAGGTCCTCGATAAACTCGCTGAAGCGGCGGTGAAGATTGTCGGCGTTAAGGCCTGCTCGATTCGGCTGTTAGATGAAGAGACCGACGACTTGAAGATGCGGAGCACATACGGGCTTAGCGAAAAGTACCGCAATAAAGGGACGGTAACCAAAGATGATGTTGTGGTTAGAGCTGCTTTTGCCGGCGAAGCCGTGGTGCTGGATGATATGCGGGTCGATGACCGGGTCAAGTATAAAGAGGCAACCATCAAAGAGGGACTCGTCAGCCAGCTTACCGTGGCAATGGTTTTCAGAAACAAACCGATCGGCGTACTTCGGCTGTATAGCCCCCAGCCCAAACAGTTCGATGAAGACGACATCCAACTAGCCAGGGCGGTTGCCTCGCAATGCGCCGTAGCCATAACCAACGCCAAGCTCTACGCCCAGGCTATTGAAGGGGCAAGAATGGCTGAGCAGGTCCGCTTGGCAGCGCACATCCAGCGAAGAATGATCCCGGAAAAGGCGCCGCGGATAACGGGCCTGGATATGACAGCCACCTACATCCCGTGTTTCGAGGTGGGCGGTGACTTTTACGATTTTCTGCAGATAAACCAGAATTGCATCGCTGTAGTGATTGCCGATGTGATAGGCAAAGGGGTTCCTGCCGCGTTGATGATGAGTCTGTTTAGAGGTGCTGTGCGGGCCTATTCAGACGACAAAAGCAGCAAGGATACCATCCTGGAAATTATCACCAAGCTCAACGCAATGATGTGCCAGGAATGCAGGGATGGTGAGTTCGTAACTTTGTTTTACGCGATAATTGACGTTAAAGATATGACCATTACCTACTGCAATTGTGGCCACGAGCCGACCATGTTAATAAGGGACAGCCAGACCACGTATCTGGAAAAGGGCGGCATCGTTCTTGGCATCGAGGCAGGGGCAGAATACGAGATTGAGACTTGCCCATTAAGAGACGGCGATTGCTTGTTGTTCTATAGCGACGGCCTGGTTGACGCGACTAACTTCGATGGTGAGCTCTGGGGCAGAGAAAGCCTGCTCCAGACTGCAAAGAAATTCACCAGCGGCTCAGCCGATCAGATGGTCAAAAACATTCTCGGCTATAGAAGGCGGTTCGTGGGACTGGCTAGGCAAGTCGATGACACGAGTATCATTGTTGTCAAAGTTGGGAATATAGAATAATGAATGCTGAAATTTGAAATTCGAAATTCCCTGTTCGGCGTTCGATATTCATTTCCTTCTGGCTAATTATTTATGGCGGAATTTGTTATCACCATTGATGGCACAGCAGCCAGTGGCAAAAGCACAGTGGCACGGAAATTGGCCCAGAAGCTCAACGCCACCTTCCTTGATACCGGTGCGATGTATCGGGCGGTGACAATTGCTGCCAAGAATGCCAGCGTGGATATGAGCGATGAGCGCGAACTGCTCCAAGTTATAGATAAAAGCAATTTTCAGTTCCTGGCTAAGCCGGGCAAGATGCAGGTCTATGTTGATGGTATTGATGTTACTGAACAGATTCGCCAGCCGGAGATAACTGCCAGCGCGCGGTATATCGCCTCTGCGCCAAAAGTACGGGCCAAATTGGTCCAGATGCAGCGAGAATTTGCTGCAAAGCATAAAAAAATAGTCACTGAAGGAAGAGACCAGGGCACGGTGGCATTTCCCGACGCGGATGTAAAATTCTATCTGACGGCTGATCTGAGTGAGAGAGCAAGAAGAAGACAAGCTGAATTGAAAGCTTTAGGCTGTGACCAAAGCCTTGAGCAAATACAACAGGCCATTGAACAGAGAGACAAAGCCGATGAGGATAGAACTGTCGGTCCGCTGACGCCCGCCAAAAACGCTATTACTATTGATACTACCGGTTTGACTGTTGAACAAGTGGTGGAAAGACTTTTAAGCTGTGTGCAAGAGAAATGCTTAAAGTAGACACGGATCAACACGGACTAAATACTGACAAACACGGACTGGTCCAGCGTCTGTGGCAATCAGTCTGCCGTCCGTGCCTGTCCTTGTTATGGTATTGGTTAGCACAGTGGGGCTGCAGAGTTTTTTGCATTTTCTTTTTTCGTTTTCGTGTTTATGGTGCCAGGAATGTCCCCGACAGCGGAGGCTTCATATTGGCCAGCAATCACCAGAGTTTTCTCGACCCGGTATTTTGCGGCGTGGCTTTGAAACGGCATTTACATTTTGTTGCCCGTGATTCACTTTTTCGCAACCGCCTTTTTGCCTGGCTGATTTACTCGCTAAATGCGATACCGCTAAAGCGGGACAAAGCAGAGGTATCGTTGATTAAGATGGTCATCGCCAGATTGAGGCAGGGCAGCGGTGTCTGTCTTTTTCCGGAAGCTACCCGTACCAGCGATGGAAAAATCAGAGAATTTAAGCCTGGCTTTGGCCTTTTGTGCAGGCGGGCGGAAGTCCCGGTGGTGCCGGTATTGATTGACGGGGCCTTTGAATGCTGGCCGAGGCATAAAAGGATTTTCTCGCCGGCTCCGGTTACAGTCTGCTACGGCCAGGCTATAACCGCTGAGCAGGCAAAAAATATGAGCGATAGAAAACTGGCAGAGCTTGTCACCTCCAGACTTCGCCAGATGCAGAATACCTGCCGGATAAAATACGGCAAAACCCCATATTATATTACTGGAACTGAGTAGTCTGGGCGCGGTCACGCCGACGACTGCCGAACTCTGTAATTGGCCTTGACGGGATAGGGCCTTGCAGATATGCTTGCCCCACGACCGTAGGTTTGCAAGGAATAGTCCAGTCGCGTACATTAAGGGAAAGGGGTATCGATGAAAAATAAAACAAGACAAAAAGTAAAGCAATTGTCCCGCAGGGATTTTATTAAGACTTCAGCGGCGGTGTCGCTAACAGCATTGGGGTCGGGCGCGGGTAAGATTTTCGCAGCCGGCTCGGATACTATCCGGGTGGGTCTAATCGGCTGTGGCGGCCGCGGCACGGGCGCGGTCCAGGACTGTGTCAATGCGGCACCTGGAGTGGAGCTTATAGCAATGGGTGACCTTTTCCAGGACCGCTTGGACGGCTCATTTGAGGAGCTGAAGAAGAAGTTGGCTGATAAATTCAAGGTCACCAAAGACAGATGCTTTGTTGGGTTTGACTGTCACCAAAAAGTCATAGCCTGTGACATCAATCTGGTAATAGTAGCCGGGCCGCCACATTTTCGCCCCGCACATCTAAAATCGGCTGTAGAAACGGGCAAACACGTATTTATGGAAAAGCCAGCGGCAGTAGACCCGGTGGGTATTCGCTCAATTATTGCTTCATCGGAACTGGCGGAAAAGAAAGGCCTGGCAATCGTGGCTGGTACTCAGCGAAGGCACCAGGCTCATTACATTGAAATCGTGAAGCGGATAAAAAATGGCGACATCGGTGAGATTGTCGCGGCGCAAGTTTATTGGAATGGCGGCGATATGCTCGGCTACTGGAAGTGGTATGAGCGCCAGCCGGGCATGTCCGACATCCAGTGGCAGTGCCGCAACTGGCCCTGGTTCACCTGGCTATCGGGCGACCACATCGTTGAGCAGCACGTCCATAACATCGACATTGTCAACTGGGCTATCGGTGCGCACCCAACTCAGTGTATGGGCATGGGAGGTCGGCAGGTGCGGACGTTAGGCAATATCTATGACCACTTCGCTGTTGAATTTGAATATCCTAATGGCGTCCGGGTGTCGAGCATGTGTCGGCAGATAAATGGCTGCACCGACAGGGTATCTGAAAGAATAGTTGGCACAAAAGGCGTCGCATACACTGACAGTACGACCGGTTACATCGAGGGGGCCAAGGCATACAAATACGATGGCCCAAACCCCAATCCGTATGTTCAGGAGCACGCAGATTTGTTTGCCAGCATCCGTTCGGGCAAGCCTTTGAACGAGGGTCGAAATGTTGCTGAAGGCACTATGGGGGCAATCATGGGCAGAATGAGCGCTTATACCGGGCGGGCGCTGAGCTGGGACTGGGCGATGAAGGCCTCAAAATTGGACCTGACGCCGGCAAGTTATGAATCAGGGCCGGCGCCGGATACTTCGGTGGCTGTGCCCGGCAAAACGCAGCTTATTTAGCGGAAAGGATAATCCATGAAAACAAGGGTAGCGAAAAAACTGTCAGGGCTGTCCCGGCGGGATTTCATCAAGAAGTCAGCCGTAGTTAGTGCAGCCGCCTTGACCTCCCCAGCGAGCAGGATATTCGCGGCAGGCAGTGACACCATCCGCGTCGGCCTGATAGGCTGTGGCGGCCGCGGGACATACGATACGACAAATTGCCTGAACTCTGCCGATGGTGTGCAGCTCGTTGCAATGGGCGACCTCTTGAAAGACCGCCTGGTTAGTTCTCTGGCGAATCTGAAAAAGAGGCTTGGCGAAAAGATAAAAGTCACTGAGGATAAGTGCTTCGTCGGCTGGGACGCCTACAAAAAAGTAGTTGCCTGTGACGATGTGAACCTGGTGATACTGACGGAGCCGCCACATTTTCGGCCGGTGCATCTGGCCGCTGCGATTGAAGCAGGCAAACACGTATTTATGGAAAAGCCGGTCGCGGTAGACCCGGTTGGCGTGCGCTCAGTGATTTCATCGTCAGAGCTGGCGGATCAGAAAAAGCTGACCATATTGGCAGGCACCCAGATGCGGCGGATATCACATTTAGTGCAGGGCGTCAAAAGCATCCGTGATGGCGCCATAGGCGACATCCTGGCCGGCCAGTGCGTCAGAATTGGCGACGGCATGTTGACCTGGGGGTCAAAGGAGCGTCAGCCTGCCTGGTCGGATATGGAGTGGCAACTGCGTCGCTGGCTCTTTTTGACCTGGCTCTCGGGAGACTTCATCGTCGAAATGCACGTGCACAATCTGGACGTGATGAACTGGGCGATGGGTGCACATCCGGTCCAATGTATGGGCATGGGCGGCAGACAGGTGCGGACTGCTCCGGAGTACGGCGATGTCTATGACCATTTCGCAGTCGAGTATGAGTATCCTAACGGTGTGCGGGTCGAGTATATGGGCGCCCAGATCGACGGTTGCAGCAATCGGAGTGACGAGCGGCTGGACGGCACGAAAGGTTCGGCTTATATGGATTTTGGCCGAACCGTCATCAAAGGCGCCAAGGAGATCGAATACGCATGGGATAACGCCGACCCCTGCCTGCGTCAGCACGCCGATCAGATTGCTGCCATTCGCCAGGGTACGGCTCTGAACGAAGGTAGGCGGATCGCCGAAAGTACGCTGACCTGCATTATGGGCCGAATGAGCGCTTATACGGGCCGTGCGCTGAGCTGGGACTGGGCCATGAAAGCCTCCAAACTGGACCTGACTCCGCCAAAATACGAGTTTGGCGACCTGCCTATGCCGCCGGTGGCGATTCCCGGCAAGACACAACTTATCTGAAACTGAGAAAACATACTGCAAGGAAAGGACAGTTCTATGAAACGCTGGTTGATTGTAATTGCAATAATTGTAGTTGCGACATCTCTTCTGGTTACTGCCGCGGGAGCAGCGGAGAAAAAGGATGAGCCGATCGTTCCGAAAAGTAAGATGATGTTGTGGAACGGTAAGGACTTTGTCGGCTGGAAACTTTTTGTGCCTGATCCATCACACGATGTCACAAAGACCTGGTCAATCAAGGATGGTATACTTCGTTGTGAAGGCCGTCCTAATGGTTATATGCGCACGGAGAAAGACTACGCCAATTACCTTGTTCACGTGGAGTGGCGCTGGCCTGAAAAGGGCGGCAACAACGGAGTACTCGTTCACATGAGCGGCTCAGATCAGGTATGGCCAAAAAGCCTCGAGTGTCAATTGCAGTCAGGCAGTGCCGGTGACTTCTGGGAGATCGGTGGGATTGAGTTTAGCGAGCACGCCAAAAAGACTGACCGAGTCAAAGGTCGCAGGGTCATAAAACTCAAAGACAGCAGTGAAAAACCGCTCGGCCAGTGGAACAACTACGACATCATTTGCAAAGATGACTGGGTGGTCGTGCTGGTTAATGGTGTGCTGCAGAACGTTGCCACCAAATGCTCGGCTGTCTCGGGCAAGATTTGCCTGCAGAGCGAAGGCACGCCCATAGAGTACCGCAATATTTATATTGAACCTCTGGAATAGCTTGTTTATGGCTACGTGTTTAGCCGCCGGCACGGCGGCCCCGGGGCTGGTCAGGTGCTATGAGAGTTTTGGTCGCCCAAAAGTGTGGATTCTGTCACGGTGTCAGAAATGCTATTACTATAGCCGAGAGAATCTTAGCCCGGGAAAGGGAAGTTTATAGTCTCGGCCCTATCATTCATAACCCAGACGTGGTGCAGCGCCTGGCAAAAGCTGGGCTGAAAACCGTCAACAACGCGGAGGAGATACCGAGCCGCCCGCAGGGCGGAAATTCGAAATTCCCTTGCGTGCTTATCCGTTCTCACGGTGCTGCTCCAGAGCAGATAGAGATGCTTAAAAACAGAGGCCTTAAAATTGTCGATGCGACCTGTGTACTGGTTAAAAGAGTACAACGCATAGCAAAAGAGTTAGCTGAGGATGGTTATAAAGTGGTAATTATCGGCGATGAAAACCACCCGGAGGTTCAGGCGGTAATGGGCTGTGCCCAGGATGTCGTTGTGGTTGCCGATGAAGCGGATTTGCAGAAGCTGCCGGTAAATGCTAAGTTAGGCATCGTTTGCCAAACCACCCAAAGTCCGGAGCACTTTGGCAAAATGCTTGATGCGATAGGACGTAGGGGGTTCAGCGAGTTAAGAGTGATCAATACCTTATGCAAAGAGGCAGTTAAGAGACAGGAATCTGCTGGCGAGTTAGCCAAGCAGGTGGATATAATGTTTGTACTCGGCGGCCTGGAAAGTTCTAATACAGGCGCGTTAGCGGAACTTTGCAAGAAAGTAAACCAGCAAACGTACCATGTTGAAAATTGGAATGGACTTGATAAAAAGTTGCTTTTCGGCAAAAATGTGGCAGGTGTTACGGCTGGCGCCTCGACGCCTGATTGGATAATAGAAGAATTTGTCGAGAACTTGAGGAAAATGGCGTTAATCCGCCGTACGTCTGGCGGATAAAATGGTTGCCCCCGCAGCTTCGCGTTTGCGAAGCAAACCGGCGGGGGCGCTCTTAGTCCCCGCCTGTCGGCGGGGGTACCTCGGCCACTGGCCGGGGCTAACAGCAGTGAAACCGTTAAACGAAATGCGTAACTTGAGGAACTTGATTTTATGGTAGATAAAAACATAGTCAATAAGTTAGGTTTGTCAGAAGAACAGCTTGACCAGCAGGTTGGCGAAATGTTCAGTGATGAAGAAAATCGGTATCTGGAGCAAGCTCTTAAAACCAGGGTAGACTCGCGTCTGCCGGGAACCATCCTTAAAGGGACCATTGTGTCACAAATCGGCAACGACGTTATGGTTGAGGTCGGCTTAAAGAGTGAAGGCGTCGTCGATGCGGGCGAATTTGCCGGTCCCGAAGAGATAACGCCGGGCAAAGAGATTGAGGTTCTCCTGGAAGATACCGATTCCGAAAGCGGACTCATCCTATTAAGCAAGCGAAAAGCTGATATTATTCGAGGCTGGGAAATGATTATCGATACGAAGAAGGAAGGGGATGTTGTGACGGGCAAGGTTATAAGGCGCATCAAGGGCGGCTTGCTGGTTGACATTGGAGTGCCCGTGTTTTTGCCTGCCTCGCAAGTTGATATCAGAAAGCCGGGTGATATCAGCAGGTTCATCGGTAAAGATGTAGATTGCAAGATTCTTAAAATTGATGTTGAGGGACGAAACATCGTCGTATCCAGGCGCAAGCTCATCGAAGAAGAACGCCGTGCCAGCAAAGAAAAGCTTCTTTCGGAAATCGAGCTCGGCCAGTTGAGAAAAGGTGTGGTGAAAAACATTGCCGATTTTGGAGTGTTTGTGGACTTAGGTGGTCTGGATGGTCTGCTTCATATCTCTGACCTGACTTGGGGTAGAATATCTCATCCTTCAGAAGTTGTCCAGATTGATCAGGAGATCGAGTGTGTTGTTATCGGAGTCGACAAAGAAAACGAGAAGATTTCGCTGGGCCTGAAGCAGAAGACACCCAGCCCATGGGAAAGCGTGGAGCAGCGTTATCCGGTCGGGGCCAGGGTCAAGGGCAAAGTTGTAAATATTATGAACTATGGGGTATTTGTTCGCCTTGAAGATGGAATCGAAGGACTGGTGCACATTAGCGAGATGAGCTGGACCAGACGCCTGTCACACCCTGGCGAGATGGTCAATCTGGGCGACGAAATACAAGTCGTAGTATTGAATGTCAATAAAGAAAGGCAGGAAATCTCGCTGGGAATCAAGCAGACCGAAATAAATCCCTGGACGATAGCTGCCAAGAAGTATCCGCCCGGCACCATTGTCACTGCCAAGGTGCGGAGTATGACCAATTTTGGTGCGTTTGTGGAAATCGAGCCGGGCATCGATGGAATGATACATATTTCGGACTTGAGCTGGACAAAAAAATATGGGCATCCCAGTGAGGCACTGCAAAAAGGCCAGGAAATAAAGTGTTTGGTTCTGGAAGTCAACGAAGACAAGCAACGGATATCGCTGGGCATAAAGCAGATGACCGAAGACCCCTGGAGCCGTGCTATCCCTGAAAAATATATACCCGGCCATATCATCAAGGGCAAAGTGGCAAAGCTTACCAATTTCGGCGCCTTTGTCGAACTCGAACCGGATCTGGAAGGACTGCTGCACATTTCTGAACTTGCCGACCATAAGATTGACAAACCTCAAGACGTTGTTAAGCCGGGCGATGAAGTTGAGGTCAAGATCCTAAAGGTGGATAGTGACGCCCGAAAAATTGGCTTGAGTCTGCGCAGGGTTCAGTGGGCCGCTGAGGAGCACGCCGGCGAAACCGTCAAGCGTGCTAAGCGCGCAACTGCGCAGGGTACACCTGACGCCAAGGCGGCCAAAGTCGAAAAGCCACAAAAGCATGTCACGCAAGCCAAGGAACCTGAATCGGCTGAGCCAAGTGACCGACAAGAAAGTAAGATGACAGAGGCTCGGGCCAGCGAGGCGGATGGCCCACACATGACAGCACCGTCCGAGCAGGGCCAGACGCCAGCTCAGGAAAGTACAGATCCTCCAGAATCACGCTGATAGTGGCAGTGGCGGTTGCTGAAAATATCGGACTAACCCGAAGAGAAAATAGGTCGGACAACACATCAAAAATAGCTACTTCAACGCGAGTTTTCAGCACGTTTCTTCCCCAAACATTTATAAGCCTTTACAAATACACCACTTACGTACATTACCCACCCTGGTCAAAAAATCATTTATCTTTGAAAAAATTTTCTTGACCGGCGTATAGTTAATCTGGTATAAATAGGAAAGTAGGATAACCTCGTTTTACGGGTTCTTTGTTCTGTAAGTTGTGAGAATCCGTAGGTCTTAGGCAGATTTGTTGCAGAATCATTTAGGTAGCGAGTCAAAATAGAGCTGAGAAAGCCGGCGATAGTCATTCTATGTGTCGACGGATCTCAGGTAAAGACTCAGGCGGGTGACTCCACGGAGGAGGGCGGTCCCAGGGACGGGTAGTTTGCGCGGCAGAGGCATACTGTTTAGTGAAGACTGTCTGTTTCGGACAGGAATAACAGGCAAGGAATAGTTTGTGCCAAGAGGCGGCTATTGGGGTTTGTGCCGAAAGCCGAGATTTTAGCTTGGTATTAACGAATAAGAGAGGAAGGGTGTTATGTGCAGGAGAATTCTTGCCTTGATTGTGGTACTGGCGTTTTGCCTGAGCTTACCGGCCAACGCCGCCGTGAATATCATCTGGGTTTCGGAAGCCCTCGACGTCAATGCTGATGGTATCCCGGATGACCAGGGATGGGTGGACCTGCTTACGGCTGAAGGTTACGCCGTTAATGTCCAACGAGGTTACTGGACGACCCTCGATGCCGACAAGATGAACGCTCTAAATGCCGCCGACCTGGTAATTGTAAGCCGCAGTAGCAGCAGCGGTAACTATGACGATGGCACCGAGCCGACCCAGTGGAACTCCATCACTACGCAGACCATCGTATTGAATGCGTACATCGCCAGGAACAACCGTTGGAAGTGGATGAATTCCGGCACTGCAACAAGCAATAGTGGTTCTCCGCTGCTGGAAGCCTTGATTCCTGGCCACCCTATATTTTCCGGCGTGACGCTCGACGCGAGCAACCAGGTTCAGGCTCTGGACGCAACTGTAGGTACAGGCAATACCTCATTCATCAGCCCCGCCGCTGCGGGCAATGGTAGCCTGATCGCCAAAGCGGCAGGTGCCGACTTAGCCTGGATCGTCGAATGGCAGGCCGGAGTCGAGTTCTACACCGGGGCGGGCCAAATCGCTGGAGGTCCACGGATGCTGTTTGCCGCAGGTACACAAGAGGTCGGGGCCACTCCTCAAGGAGCATATAATCTTACCGCAGAAGGTCAGAAAATTTTCCTCAACGCGGTGAATTATATGTATTTGATCCCCGAGCCGGCGACAGCAGCGCTGCTGGGTCTGGGCGGATTGGCTCTGCTGTGGCGCAGAAAACAGTCCAGTTGATATTTGAAGGCGAATTGCTCAAGGATTTTTGTTGACATAACAAGCGCAGGAAATGGTGAAGACATTTTTGATGCTTGTTTTGTTGAACGTTGTTTGAGATAGGCACAGGTGAAGACAATAGATGCCTGTCGAAAGCAACATCAGTTTTGGCTCGTAGCCAAAGTACGTATATGAGAAAAAATGAGGAGGAGTATTATGTCTAAGAAACTGTTAGTTTTGATTCCGCTTGTTTTGCTGCTGGGTGCACCGAGCTTCGCTGCTGTCGGGATATTTACGAACAACCAAGACGTAGGTGCCCCGAAGGGTATTGGCAGCGTCGTGGACCAGGGCTATGTCTGGAAAACCGACCACCTGGCTCAGCAGTACCTTTTCACGGCCAATGGCCATGACATCTGGGATGCCTCAGATGACTTCCACTTCGCCTACAGGACGATTACTGGTGACGTCCGCGTTACTGCCAGCTATGACTGGGTCGCCGCAGACAATGACTGGGCCAAGACCGCTGTCATGCTCAGAGCAACCACTGCGGGCAACTCCGTACATTACTCGACGGCCGGGCGCAAAGGTGGCAACTACGCTGATGACTACGGCGGAATGCAGTACCGTCCGTCAACAGGTTCCGGCAGCAGTGATATCGGTGCTTGGAAGCCCGCTGGCACACCAGGACCCATAGCTATTGGTGTTCAGAGAATAACTGTAGCCGGCATGCCGTTTGTCGAGAGCTTCGTTGACTGGGAAGGTGATAAGGATGCTGCTGGTAACCCAGTTGGCTGGGTGCGCACTGGTTTACAGATTGCCTGGAACCTGCCAGATACGCTTCTGGCTGGTGTTGCGGTGACCTCGCACAACCCGAACCACCTGGCACAGTCTCTGGTGTATGACGTCAAGTACGAGACGAAGCCGACGTTTATCGCGCCGCTGGTGTTCCCGAAGGTTCCGGAGGCTGCGGCGAAAGATAAGCCTTGTACCGATATACCCGGCTTCTCCATTCGCACGCTGAAAGCCCAGTTCACCACGGGTTGGGGCAGGGCTGAGATGAACAAGCTGCTGGACTTCGGCTGCACTGGACCTATGTGCACAGGCAAGGGTATGCCGATTCCTGGCCTGGAGGAAGGCAAGCGCGTTGACCCGGTTGTCAACCTGCATGACACGGCTGGTCGTGGCGTATTCGGCGACGACAGCAGCTTCCCCGGCATAGACCCGTTCCAGAAACCAACTGCTGACCCGGCAGCCGGCGATGACGACAACAACTTCGCAACCGAAGTGCTGGCTTGCATAAAGCTGACCAAGGGTCTGCATATCTTCGGCGTCAACGATGACGATGGCACAATCCTCGAGGTCGGCGGCGTGGAGATCGGCAGGAGCACTGAGTGGAAGGGTACCTCAACGACCGACTTTATCTTCGAGGTCGCTAAAGAGGGCTGGTATTCCTTCAGAGCTCGTCATCTGGAGGGCGGCGGTGGTGCAGCACTCGAGCTGCATGAGGTGCTTGCTGGCGGCAAACGCATCCTCCTGGGTGATGTTGCTGCCGGTGGCTCGCCGGTTGTTGTGCCTGAGCCAGCAACAATTGCTCTGCTGGGTCTGGGCGGATTGGCTCTGCTTGGCATTCGCAAGAGAAGCTAATCCTGCTCGAGAGTTAGTATTTGTATCAGTTCGGGCCCCCGCGCCTGGCTTCCCCGCCAGGAAGACGCGGGGGCTCGAACGCTCCTCGCTGGAAGAGAAGTGCGACGAGTAGGTTCGTTAGTGTTTTGGAGGAGTGGGATATTATGAAGAATTTGTTAGTGCTAATTCTAATGTTGAGTTTGCTTAGTAGCGTAGCATCGGCGACGCTAATCACCAAGGTGGTTCGAGCGAACGGTACATCGGGTAACCGAACCCCCATCGGGGTATTTGACGGCAACACGCAGCCGTTGCCGACACAGGCCGGCGGTCTGATGGATGGCAACATTGTGTTCTCCGACCGAGATTATCCGTGGGCCCTAACGCCCGCGGAGGTCAAGGGCGCTGAGTACGTCCGTATGTTCAACACCGATAAGGGCGGCACCGGTTCAGCAACCGTCACCTACACGGTGACCATTGCCGCGCCCTGCACGGTGGCGGTCACGGTCGACGACCGCTTCACGGGCACCGGCACCGTCCTGTCGCAGCAGGCTGCCGTAGACCAGGTAGTAGCTGCTTTTGCCGCGGCGGGAACGTTCCAGGACACGGGCATAAACGTGTTCATCCATGAGAGCGCCACTATGGACCGTCCGATGAGCGTGTTCGCAAAACAACTGGCTGCTGGAACGTACGTTTTCAGTGCGCTGCCTTCGGGCTTCAACTACTACACCATCGGGGCAATTCCTGAGCCGGCGACAATTGCATTGCTTGGGCTTGGCGGATTGGCTCTGCTGGGCGCTCGCAAGAGACGCTAATCGCTACGTTATAGCTATTGAATTTGTGTTATTTTGGGGCTTATACCGAATCAAGCGGGATAGGCCCCATTTTTTATTGCCTCGCGCCCATCCGGTATTGCTTATCGCGTCTTCGCCTCCGCGAAAGATTTCAGACAAAGTCCAGATACAGCCGATAAAAGAAGTAGAGTGCTACATAACAAACGCCAAATTGCTCAGGTTGGCTGAACAAATTAGGCTGTAACAAACGTATTTATTGATGCCATTTTGACGGCTGGATATAATCGTGGCGGTTATGAATAGCAAAATTTTGTCATTATTTGGAGGCCAATAAGATGTTACTAAGTGTTATTTTCAGAGCTATCTTTTTTGTGATCATTATTGCTGTATTAGTTGTGCATCTCAGCCTGCCGGAGGTTGCTGGAGAGCGAGGCAGAGCAAACTTTTATGCGATCCTCTTGACCGGTGTGGGGCTGTCATTGATGGCTTTTTTCATCGACATTCTTACGCCAAAGAAGTCTCTGGCTGCATTAGCTGGTGTATTTCTCGGCCTTTTGGTAGGCATATTTATCAGTTGGGCATTGTCCCCGGTGCTGGATATGATGAATGACATTTTCTATATTGGCCTGACTGCAGAAGCGATCCAGGCAATCAAGTGGATCATGGGGATATGTATCTGCTATCTTACCATCAGCATTGTGATGCGGACCAAGGATGATGTGCGGTTCGTTATCCCGTATGTTGAGTTTGCCAAACAGACCAAAGGTGCCAGGCCGCTGGTCCTGGATACCTCGGCGATAGTTGATGGGCGGATCGCGGATCTGTGTCAGAGCAGATTATTCGACGCTCCGCTATTGGTGCCGCGTTTTGTCCTTAATGAGCTGCAACTTATTGCGGATTCGGCTGACAAGCTCAAGCGTAATCGCGGCAGGCGGGGACTCGACGTGCTGAACAAAATGCAGGCAAGTCCTGTTATTGATGTCGAGATTGACGACACCATAGTCCCAGAGATTGAGGATGCTAAAGGCGTCGATCAAAAATTGATGATGTTCACCAAGAGCTGCAATGGCCGGCTCGCAACGACCGACTATAACCTCAGTAAAGTTGCGCAGGTTCGCGGCGTTGATGTGGTTAATATCAACGATCTGGCTAATTCGCTGAAGGTTGTTGCTTTGCCAGGTGAGACGATGGAAGTCAAAATCATAAGGCCTGGCGAAGAAGCAGAGCAGGGCATCGGATATCTGGATGATGGGACGATGATTGTTGTTGAAGGCGCCCGCAACAAGATCGGACGCGAAGTAGTGCTGAGTGTAACTAGCTCGCTTCAGACATCGGCAGGCAAGATGATTTTCGGCAAATTTGAGAGCTTTGCTCAGGATAGCGGCGAAAACGACCGGCGAACATCAGGCAAAAAGCCGGCTGCAGCGAGTACGGCAGAAAGAAATAGAAGCTAAGTGTCCGCAAGCCAATAAGATGCGGTTGCTTTTGGGCTCCGATTTTTTCACTTGGATTGCACCAGACATTTGAGCAAGATAGCAATTGCACCTAAATTACCACAGGCAAATAGCGGCCAATAAAAGTGTGAGTGAAAATCAGGCTTGCTGGCTGACTGTCCCGCGATGCAAAAAGAAAGAGCTACAATCAGACCGGCAAAGAGCAGAGCGACCCAGTCCACCATGGTCACTTTGACCGGTCGAGCCTGAGAATCTCTGTAGAGCATCATTACGGCAAATCCAAGCAGCGTAACCGAGACAAATACCGGCGAAAGGACGGGACCAGCCCAGATGGTGGGTATTAGAAATAGTATATCCCACTCCATAATCGAACTGGGCCAGTCGATCAGGACCTTGAGCCAGACGTAGTAGAAGATGTCCCAGACCGCAAAGATAGTCAGAAAATAGGCGCACCGCTGCTGAATGCCACTTCCAAACAGCCAGGCACTGGTAGAAATTAAGACCACAGTTGCAGCTTCTCTGCCGATCTCAATGGCCAGTAGCTGTTTCCACAGTCGCGTCATGCCGAACTCTGTCAAAGGGAAGCTGAAGCCGTTGGGATAGAAAATGGTCCGCAGGTAAACAACAACCGCCGCTTCAATGTAAGCAAAAGCGATGCTGAAAATGATAACGATCCAGAATTTCCCAAATATCTTGCTAATTGGTTAAATGCCTCAGCAATGTCGGGATGATTTGGCTTTCCGGTACGACGGAGATCTTTTGCCCATTGCGGTAGAAGAAGGCTTTGTTTTTTGCGGCGCAGATGGCAAGGTCAGCGTCAGCGGCTTCACCGGGTCCGTTGACGATGCAGCCCATAACGGCCACACGTAAGGGCTTATCAATTCCAGCCAGGGCTTTTTTGACCCGGCGGGCGAGTTTGATTACATCGATTTGGGCGCGAGCACAAGTCGGGCAAACTATCAACTCCGGCTCGATACGCTCGTATAGGCCAAGCGTAATTAGGATTTGCTTGGCGATCTTTGTTTCGGCTAGCGGATTGCCAGCGGCGCTTACCCTGATAGTGTCGCCGATACCCTCTGTTAGCAGCGTGCCCAAGGTGATGGCGGATGGTATTTGAGCATCCTCGGGTAGGCCTGCGTGAGTAAGCCCCAGATGAATAGGGTAGTCGAAGGTTTTGGCGATAAGGCGATTGATTTCGATAGTGCGGCCGGTGTCGCTGCTTTTTGCACTTAGAACCAGTTGATAAAACCTGCGTTTTTCAAAAATCTGCACATATTTTTTCATCTCCGCCAGCATTAAAGCCGTGCGTTTTTCAAGTGCTATTGGCTGCTTTTTGAGGTCTCGGATGCTCGCTTCGTTGACGCCAATGCGGATGGTCGTGTGGTGCATCTTTGCAGCGTCTATTATTCGATGGATACTTCTTTTGTCTTTTATGTTGCCGGGATTCAGTCTGATCTTAGCAGCGCCAGCTTCTATGGCCTCGATGGCTCTTTGCGGGCTAAAATGTACATCAGCAACCAACGGGATATTTACTTTCTGGACAATTTCAGCAAAAGCAGCCGTATCAGCCCGTGTTGGCACGGCGATTCTGACCAGGCGACAGCCCGCGCGGGCAAGCTGATTGATCTGTCTAACGCATCGGGCAACATCTACGGTGGGCACCTTCGTCATCGACTGGATGACAATAGGGCATCCAGAGCCAATTCGTACCGGCCCGACCTTGACGGTTCTTGTTTTTCTCCTTTCAATCACGCTGCCATTGTAGCTTGCTTTGGGCTTTCGGGCAAATTGAAATGCAGCCGGGCTGGCCGACGCTCAGGGCAGGCGGCCCACTCCCTGACGGTCGCGGCTCTGCGCTATTCTTCCTCGTTGCTTTTGACTGAAGGTTGCATCTGCGGCTCGTATTTTCGTTGCAACGCACCGCGAACCACAGAGGCAATGCCTATACCGCATAGAACAAGACCGACAAATAGGTTCGGCACTCCATGAACTCCCACCACTATGAATGCCAATCCGATGACAATCAATACAATGCCAACGGTGATTCTTCTTATCCAAGTCGCGCCGTTCTGCCTCTGTCGGAGAGGTCTGAGCTCCGATAGTGGTGTGCCCTTTTCAATGGCTGCCAAAATCTGTTTGTGCTCGAATCGTTTCTTAAGATAGGAAAGCACGCCGATAGTAATTACGATGGCTGTTATACTCCCGAATACTATGAATACGACCAATGTCTCTTCCATTTTTTTATCCTTTCGATTTTAAGTTAATGTTCTACAATTTTTTGCTATTTAATTTTTATTGAGCCGCTGCTGGTCTGTAAGCAGAGCTTTCCTTTCCCATCACCGATTTTTCCTTGTATTCGTTTTTTTGTGATTTCGCCTGCTATGGTGATCAGCAGGTCGGTTCTTATTGAGCCGTAGCTTGTTTTCAGGTCGACCTGGCCGGAAAAATCAGGCGGCGATGCAAAATCTATACTTCCGTATGAAGTCGCAACCTCAGCGGCGATCTCTAGCGGAGTTGACTGCGAACATGCAATGTCGATATTCCCGCTGCCGGACTTGGCAGTGAGGTCTCCGGTTGTAATCTCTTGGCAGTTGATGCGTCCATAAGACGTAGACACGGCAATGGTGCTTGCAGAAGCCGTTGTGACATTGACGCTGCCGCTGTCTGAATGTAGATTGATTGAATTGCCTTTCAACTCGTCACAAACGACGGAACCATAAGATGTGCGCGCATCGCAATCGCTGAAAGAAGCTTTCGACAGTGTTATTTTGCCGCTGCTGCTTTTGAGCTTTATATCGCCGTCTGAGATATTCTTGCACGCGATGGAGCCGTAAGAGGTCTCCAGCGAGACTGGGCCTTTGACGTTCTCTGCTGTGAGTGGGCCGCTGCTACTTTTTAGTTTAATGCTCTCGCCGGCCCCCGTGTCTTCCTGGCCCGCTGCCCCGACTTGCGTCGGTAGACGCAGGGGCAGGCGAAGACAGAAACGGGGGCCGGTGACGTTCCTACAGGTTACGGAGCCATAGGACGTATCCAATTGCACCGGACCCTGGATGTTCTGGGTCTTGATTGAGCCGCTGCTGGTTTTGCCTTTTAAGTTGCCATCGAGATTTGTCGCTTGGATTGACCCATAAGAACTGGTGCATTCGGCGTTGGTTTGTCTTGGCATGGTTATATTAAAGCTCACACTTATTGAGCGATTTCTTCTAAGTGAAGGTTTCTCGGCTCTAATGATTAAGGTTTTGCCAGCCGGTTCGAGCTTTATTTTTACTTGTTCAGCTAATTGCCGGGCCTCCTTTTCGGTGGGTGCCCTAACAGAAATTGTGGCAACTAAGTTGCAATCGGAAACGTCCGCCCCAACCATAGCGATGGAGCCAAAGTCACTTTCAGCCTTAACAGTTGAGTTGGGCTCAACAGGAGCACGTTGCTGAACTGTTTTCTCATATTTTGCCTGGAACCAGTTAAATATCGCATCTGCTCGTCCGTTAACAAACAGCAGTGACCAAACATAAAAGCCGATGGCTAAATTCCTCACAAGGTTTGTTTTCATTTTTGGTCCTCCCGATTTAATGTTTGGTTAGTTGTCTACCTTATGATTATTGAACCGTTATGGGTTTCAAGGTTCACTTTGCCCTGGCCGGCGCCAATCTTCCCGGAAATGCTCCTTTTGCTTATGCCTCCGACGACCGTTATGGGCAGCTCTGTTCTTATCGAGCCATTGTGGGTCGAAGCTTCAACCGCAGCAGAAAGATTGCGTGGGCCAACTAATTCAATCCCGCCGTTGTGGGTGACTATTGATATATTGCAAATGGGTGGAGCTGCTTGCGAATAGTGCACCTTCACACTTCCATTGGTTGTCTTTAGTTGCGTATCGCCCGATACTTCGTCACACTGGACTGCGCCATTGTGTGTTTGCAGTTTGGCAGTGCCGGAAATCTGCGTAGCTGTCACGCCGCCATTGTGTGTTGTAGCGTCCACATCGCCCTCGATATTGGTGATTTTGACTGCCCCGTTGTGAGTGACAAGCTCAAGGTTACTGCGGTTCGGAACCGTCACATCGAGACTGATAGCGACAGATTGATTGGCCACCAGGAGGGGCTTTTCAATCTTGGCAGTCAGCCTGCCCAGCGAAGGTTCGAGGCTTATTTTTGTCTGTTCAGCTAATTTTTGGGCTTCTTCTTCAGTTACTGCGCGAGCGATAATCGTGGCGGTCAGGCTGCATTCAGTTATGTCGGCACCGTTGACGGTAATCGAGCCGTTATGCGTCTGCGCCGTAAATAAGGAACCCTCCGCTAATGGAGCTGACAGCTCGACCGTTCTTTCGTATCTGGCTATCGGTATGTAGCATCCACTGACGGATATCAGCCCGCACAGACAGAGGATGATAGGTAAGATTTTCCGATAATTCTTTGCCATTTTTGTGCCTCCTAACTAATTTTCAACTGCCTCTTCATAACGACCGCCCAAATGTTTTGCCAGGAACTTTTCCGCTGCGGCGTAGAACTTCAGGCGGTTTTCCGGCTTGGCAAATCCGTGCCCTTCATCCGCATCCTTTGTCACAACTCTGTCATCTTCTTTGCCGATGGTTTTTACCCATACGTTAAGCACATTTTTAACCGGAGCAAGGTAAGCCATCATCTTTCCATCCGGGGAGATTCGGGGATTTGTCTTTACCGGATTGCCAAAGAGGACTTCTCTTGGTATCAGCTCAGGCTCTGCAGCAGAACCGGGAAGCCCCAAAAGCACTATCCCAGTGGATACTGCCAGGACGGTAGAAAGACGGATCAATCCGCCGTGCGTCTGGCGGATCAATTTTACCTGTTTCATGGTCTTGGTCTCCTTTTCTTTCCAAGCAGCGGATCACCTTATTCTTATTAGGCCGTGGCGAGTTTTAAGATATACTTCGCCCACACAACACAGTTGACCTGGATGCACCGTTGCGGCAAGTCTTTTTTTGTTCGGTTTTGGCAAAACTAATACCGGTAGGTCCGCTCTTACACAACCGTTATGCGTCCACGCTGGTCTCAAATAGCAGTTTCTTTCCATTTTCCTATCTTCCTTAATTCGGTGACTGTCATTGTTACTTCAGGTTTTTTTGCCTTTTGTGGGTATGTCGCTGGTTCTGTATAATAGGTTTCAAAAAAATTTTGAAACTCTGTATGTCCTGCCTGCGACTAAGTGATAGAAAGGGAAGTCTTTGGCAAAAGAGTTATGGCAGCAAGAACCTAACTGGCTAAGTCTTCTGCGGAGCGGCGACCATAATGCTTTTGCCCAGTTCATTGACAAATACAAAGAGTTCGTGTTTCTGTGCTGCCGGAGGCTGGGCCTGAGAGAAGACGAGGCTGAAGACGTAGCAAGTGAGACATTTCTCGCGGCCTACAAAGCATTAAGGCGATACAGCGGGCAATCTGAACTAAGCACCTGGCTGTGGAGCATCGCCTACCGACAAGCGGTGAACTTCCTGCGGAAGAACAGAAGACAATGGCAGCTTGAAATTGAACCCGATGAGGAGATTGCCAGTAATAAAGAGCAGGGACCAGCAGCAGCATTGCAATCCGAAGAGCAGCAAGAAATCGTTTGGCGAGCTGTTAACCGGTTGCCAAGACTCTGGGCGATAGCTGTTATATTATACTATCGCGAAGAAAAGAGTATCGCTGATATTGCCCAGATAATGCGAGCAAGAGAAAACACGGTTAAGACTTACCTATTTAGAGGACGCGAGCGACTGAAGCAGATGTTAGCAAGAGCCTTTGGGGAGGCTACTGATGTCAACAGATAGATTAAATGAAGATAAATCCGCCCCCGCTCCTGTCTTCCGCCAGGAAGACGCGGGGGATAAATTTGACCGAATGTTATCGCAGGCATTGCAGAGACATTCCGAACCAGTGCCTGCCGGTTTTACGGCGATGGTCCTGATGCAGGTCAGAGAGGCGCAAGAGCAGAGGATTCTTGCCCATGTAGTCTTGCGGGAACGGCTTGCTCTGGCGGCCTGTATTGCCTTAGCTGGTCTGACGGTCGTTGTTGCAGCGCTGTTTCCGGAGATTGCAGCAGATGCTTTTCGAAGTATTACTACCGCTCTTGCAGGCCGAGGGGAAGCCTTCGTTGATAGAATCCCGCAGGCCGTGAAAGCTCTGAGCGGGCAGTGGCGGCTGTATACGATCCTGGGGGCAGTATTCGGTTTTGCTATCTATAACCTCGTGGAATTACTCGTGGGCGATAACGCAAGGATAGCGTGAAGGATTCGCCCGGATCATTTCTCAGCACCCTTTCAATCGCAGCACGTTCTATCTCTCATACGCCGGTGCGGAACGGGAGCTTTCCACCACGGATTACACGGATTCCACTGATTTGGGTTTTACAGGGTCATGCCCATTTTCTGTGTTAATCCGCCGACGTCTGGCGGATTAATCCGCGAAATCTGTGGTTAGTCACGTGAGACACAGTTGACCATACTTTTCACCCTTGCCGGCTGGTTTTTCGGCTGCCATAGTGCGATGAAAAGATGAACTTTTTGAAATTTTTTCTTGAAAATAGAGCGCTTGGTCTGGTATAAATAAGGTATTCAATTATCGCGGACACCGCTTTGAGGGACGGACTTTTACGGTTTTCAAAGGTCTGTTGACTCAGCGACAAGAGGAGTTTGGGTGTAGAATAGAAAACATTTACCGTAACCTTTTTGAAGGAGGACTACAATGCGCAGAAAATTGATTTGTTCGATTGTTTTTGTTCTATTGTTAAGCCTGGCTAATAATACTTTTGCTCAGGTGACGAGGGATCCAAATTTAGTTTTATACTTTCCCTATGAAGATGTCGGTGTGATTGTCCCCGACGAATCAGGTAAAGGCCACGATGGCGCTGTGTGCGGCGATGTCTCAGCGGATGCCGGCAAGTACTATGGAGGTGCCAAATTCCTGGGCACAGGTGGACCGACAGGATATAGTTACCTCGATCTGAACGGCCCTGGTTGGCCTGCCCAAGATATCCCAAAATCTGCCATTACGCTTTCCGTCTGGGTAAAATGTCAGAACACAGGTGGGCATCACGCTACATTGAATGCCAGAACAAATCCACCTGACAACACATGGATTATCCACGCTGAGGTCCGCAGTGGGGGCAATTATAGATGGCTACTCCGTGCCTATGGCGCGAGTACAATCTTTGATATACAGGCCGGTACCGTAAAGTGGGATGAATGGACCCACTATGCCGGAACATACGACAAAGCGACCGGCAAGGCGGTCCTGTATATCAATGGTGAAGTAATCGAACAGCGAAATATCACAAATCCTCCAAGTATAGCCGGTGACTGGGGGGCGGGTGCTCGCGTGGGATACAACATTGACAACGCAAGGCCATTCACCGGCATTATGGACGAACTCTACCTGTTCACGCGGGCGCTGTCGCAGGATGAAATAAAGGCTTTACTTGCCTCTCCGGGTTTGGTATCAGAAAAGGCCTCTCATCCCACGCCGGCAAATGGTTCTGAGCTCCAAGCCACGTGGGCGTCCCTTTCCTGGTTGCGGGGAGCTTCCGCGGTCTCACATAATGTGTACTTTGGCGAAGATTTTCAGGATGTGAACAGCGGCACCGCCGGCACATTCCGAGGCAAACAAACTCAGACGCAATTTAACGTTGGCCTTGCTGGCTCTCCTTATCCAGCCGGTCTTGTCCCAGGCACAACATACTACTGGCGGGTCGATGAAGTAGAGGCTGACGGCGTAACCATCCACACAGGCGATGTCTGGAGCTTTACGATTGTACCCTTGACCGCCTGGAAACCCGTTCCACGCGATGGCGCCAAATGGGTCGACCCAAATGGCAAGCTTAGCTGGAGCCCAGGTTCCGGTGCGGTTATGCACTATGTGTATTTCGGCGACAATTTTGACACTGTGAATAACGCCACTGGTGCACCGCCCCAGACACAGACAACCTACGACCCTGCTGGCACCCTTGGCTTCGAGAAGGTTTATTACTGGAGGGTCGATGAGTTCGACGGCTCAGCGACACATAAGGGCGATGTCTGGCGCTTTACAACTATGCGCTCTGACAGCGGCATCAAAGGGCAATATTACAAGGACGAATTCAAAATTCCGGTGCTAACCCGTGTAGACCCTGGAATCAACTTTAACTGGGGCTCTGCTGCGCCGGCTCCGCTGGTCCCCGCCGATAACTTCTCCGTCAGATGGACCGGCGAGTTGGAGGTACCGTTCACCCAGGCCTGGACCTTCACCACCAACTGCGATGATTGGGTGCGTCTGTGGGTAAATAACAAACTGCTATTTGACCGCTTCGGTCAGCAGTCAGGCGTTGAATGGACCGGAACAATTAACCTTGCCGAAGGGCAGAAATACAGCATAGTAATGGAGTTCTATGAGAATACTGGCGATGCGCGTGCGATACTATACTGGAATACTCCATACTGGCTGACTCCATATCAGCCAAAGCAGGTTATTCCACAAGGTGCATTCTCGCTGCCGCTATGGGCCAGAAATCCCAAGCCGACAAACGGCGCTACGAATGTCAAGCATACAACCAAGCTTGTGTGGGTGGCAGGAGACAATGCTGCTAAGCACAACGTGTATTTTGGCACCGATGCTACCGCTGTGGCAAACGCCACTACGGCCTCAGCAGGCATCTATCGAGGCCAACAGGACCTTAAAGCCACCAGCTATGTGCCCACTGAAGCTCCGCTGGCCTGGAACAGCACTTACTACTGGCGTATAGATGAGGTAAATGCCGCTGATACCTGGAAAGGTAGCATCTGGAGTTTCACGACGGCCAACTTTATCGTGGTGGATGACTTTGAGGACTATACCGATGATGTTGGCGGCAGAATCTTTCAGACCTGGCGCGATGGATTTGGATTCACCGAACCTGCCCCCGGCTATCCTGGTAACGGCACTGGCTCGGCTGTAGGTTATGCTTCCGCTCCGTTCGCTGAGCAGACTATTACTCATTATGGTAGCTACCAGTCGATGCCTTTAGGTTACGACAACAGCGGAACCGGTGGCAAAGCCCGTTACTCAGAGACGTTCCGAGAGTGGGCCTCGCCGCAGGATTGGACCGTAAACAACGTTAAGGCCTTAACGCTGTACTTCTATGGCAAAACTGCCAATGCCGCTGAGCAGCTCTATGTGGCGGTGGAAGATAATGCCGGCCAGGTCAAGGTGGTGAACTATCCTGACCCGCTGGCAGTCCAGAGAGCCGGTTGGCAGGAATGGAACATCGAGTTGACGCAATTCAGTAGTGCAGGCGTGAATCTTGCTGCCGTCAAGAAGATGTATATTGGTCTGGGCAACCGGACCAATCCAAAGGCCGGCGGTACAGGTACCATATTCATCGATGATATCGGGGTATATCCAAGCAGATGTATTCCTTCGATGGGTAAGCCCGCTGCTGACCTGAGCGGCAACTGCATCGTTGACTACGCAGACCTGGATATTATGGCGAACGAATGGCTTGACAAAGGTGCTGCTGTTGTAGCTGACTTGGACGGCGATGATGATGTTGATGCCAGGGACTTTGCTGTATTGGCAGATGCCTGGCTTGAGAAGGTCTTTTGGCCGTAATCGCGGTGCGTGTTGCGAATGTTTAGCCCTGCCACCTGTGGGCAGGGCTTACCCCCGGCACAGGTCCAGGGGCTAAACGATAACGCCATTTTGGGGCCTATCCCGAATGATCTGGGATAGGCCCCAGTCTTTTTGATTGGCATTGGAGTATTAACGGGTGTGCTGTTGGTCGAAGGGGGAAACTGTGTTTCACGCTCGCCTGCGAGAAGGTGTTATCATAAGACTCGATAAGTTTAGCGGGTCAACTCTCATAGTCAAAAGGGCAGAATCCACCGCAGAGAATCCCCGCCTGCGCGGGGACAGGCTTGCCCCTGCGAAGGCAGGGACCGCAGAGGAAAAATCGAAATTGAAAATCTCAGCGTCCTCAGCGAACTCGGCGGTAAAAACAACGGCGGTCTTTCCAAACCTACCTTTTCGCTTTACAACAACGCCCCGTCCGGTTAGAAATATAAGTAGTATGAAGATGGCAGGTAGAATAGTAATTGATACCGAGCGCTGCAAAGGATGTGAATTGTGTGTCGTAGCATGCCCCAAGGGCAGCATCGTTATCTCTAAGAAACCCAACAAAAGCGGTTACTTCCCTGCCCAAGCTGCTAGCAGCGATTGTACCGGCTGTGCTATGTGCGCCATCATCTGCCCGGATGCGGTTATCGAAGTTTATCGTGATGATGAGGAGGACGAAGAAAAAAGGAAAAGGAAGAAGAGTAAGCCTTCTTTGATTAAGGGGAAAGCGTAAGTCCTATAGATACTTATTATCTAACAGTGTAAACGAAGGTTGTTCGGTTATTTTAAGTTATACACAATTCGCTCGCAGGAATAGATAAGTGAGATGATAAAGCCAAAAGAATATATAGAAAATATAAAAACTGAACAGCTTAAATCAAATAAAGAATTTATACTGGATTCTCTTGCGGGGGCAATTGACAGGTTACAGAAGGCGTTTCCACGATATGGAAGTTTTTTGATGGAATTTGTACAGAATTCGGATGATGCGAAGAGTCGATCGCTCAGAATAGAATTTGAAAAGGGCAATGTAAAAATACTCAACGATGGGGATCCATTTTCCGAAGATGATGTAAAAAGCATTTGCAAAGTTGGGCGCTCGTCAAAAACACCAAAAGATTACATTGGCTATTTAGGGGTCGGGTTTAAATCCGTATTTCTCATATCCGATGGTCCAGAAATATATTCTGGAGATTGTAAGTTTAGATTTGCTAAGGATAGGTGGGACAATCCTTCTGTTGTACCTTGGCAGATAATACCTCTGTGGATAGATAGCCCGCAAGCAGAATTGTCTGACAAATACAGAACCGTATTCAATCTACCTCTTAAAGAAGTGGGGTTAGCCGAAAAATTGAGAGAAGAGATAAAACCGGAGCATCTAAGTAATAGGATTTTGCTTTTTTTGAGAAATCTGATCGAGATAGAGATAACTGACTCAAATCGGAATTTCGAGAGAAAGATTGCAAAGCGTGAACTCGATAAAACCTCGGAGCATGAGGTTTATCAAATCGAGGAGTCACAAAACGGTGTTGTGGAGCAGACTGACAAGTGGGTAGTGTTTCGCTCTGGTTGCGCCGTGCCTGAAGATGTAAAGCAGGACTATGTGACAAAAGATTGGGAAAGAGCAGGTGTGGAAAAAAGGGAAGTGTTGGTGGCGTTCAGGTTAGATAACCATGAGGATCTGGTAGTTGAAAGCAAGGGAACGGCGCATATCGGTGCTTTTAGTTTTTTGCCTTTGAAAGAAATTCCGAGTGGATTGAATTTTCTAATACAAGCGGATTTCTTGACCTCGCCTGGAAGGGCAGAGTTTGCACGTGAATGTTTATGGAATAACTGGCTGGCTTATGAAATCTATAACTTAATAACCAGCACATGCATTCCTACATTCTTAAAACATAAGAAGTGGAGAATGAATTTTACGGAAGTTTTGTATTCTTTGGAAAGTGGTCATGAATTATTTGAATTACATATTAAAAAGCCTTTAAGAAAATATCTTGAAAATAACGGAGTTTTGATTGCAGAAGATGAATCACAATCAAGAGCAGATAAACTTATCAAAGTTGAAAAAGAAGTTAGAGAATTAATCTCAGATGAAGATTTACAATTTTTATATCCAGGCAAAAAGATTATTCATAGTAATTGTAAGCCGAGTTCCTATTTGAAAATAGAAATACTACCACAAGAAATTTATGACTTTATCCATTCCTCTAAAGGTGAGGAATTAATTAAACGAAAAGCTGAGTTAAAAGATACTGAATGGTTTAAAAGATTGTTCTCTATGTTTGTGGATAAATATACACGCTCATATTTTGTTAACCGTTACCCGCGCTATAATGTAGAGCATGATAATTTTTGGAATAGAATGCGCGATTTATATAAACCAATAATCCTAACAGAAGATAACGGCTTAGCAAAAATAAATGAGTGCTACACCAATCCTAAAAGACTTAAGATACCTGAACCCATAAAAAATAAGTTTAAGATAGTCCATCCAGAATTAGTTAAAGACGAAAAATTTATAGATTTCATTAAGAGGTTAAATGAAGAAAGATATCACTATTCTACTCCTGATACCAAAGTGATAAGGGAATTGTCAGAAGATAATATTAAAAAAGTTCTTAAAGAACAAGAAACTGTTGAATTGACCCCTGAAAAATGGGAACAACTTCTAGACTCAGAAAAAATAGAAAAAATTAAGCACCTAAAGAATCTATGGAGTACGAAATATTTGTCTCTTGAAGATTACAATTTTCTTACACTTAAAACGAAAACAGGAGATTGGTTAAAACCAGAGAATCTTATTTTCCCAAAGGAATATAAACCAGAGCATAGCATTGAAAATTTAACCGAAAAAAGATTGCTTGATTTATCTCTGAAATTTGTTAGCCCGGAATTTATTGAATATGATAGTGAAGATGAAATTAGAAAATGGCGTAAATTTTTTGTAGAGATGGGTGTGGATAAAATTGTTGAGGGAGCAAGACAGGAGGGAGGCAAAAAAGGAGGGGTTGTTCATCGGATTGGAATATTAACAGCACTACGATACGAAGAAAAAAACAAAAGACCCGCAAGACCATTGGCTGAGTCCGAAAAACCAGGATACGATATAGAAGCAAAATCAGAAAATGATGAGAGGTTTATTGAAGTAAAAAGCACTAGTGATACCTCTTACGATGTACTCCTGACTGTAAATGAATTTAGAGCCCTCAGAAACAAGCAAGATAAATATTTTATTTATGTTGTTATGGATGCTTTGAGAAATCCTATTCTATATGTTACCCAAGGTGATAAACTTCTTCAAATTGAGGATGTAAAAATAATCATCCCCTTTAGCAAATGGAAGGATGTTATAGATGAAGAATTTCAACCGTAATTATTTATTTCCTCTGAGAATGAACGCTCTGATTCGCGATGAAAAAAAATGGATGAAAGAATAAAACTTTTGATAAATCGAATAAAAGCACATCTGGTAAAGATGTATGGGGGAAAAATCAAGAAGGTTATATTATATGGTTCTTATGTGAGGGGCGAGGCTACGAGCGATTCAGATATTGATGTGCTTGTACTAATTGACCAATCCCTAAATCCCTTTGAAGTAAGAGAAAGTTTAAGTGACCTTCTTTTTGACATACTTCTTGAAGAAGGTGAGCTTGTTTCAGTTATAGCAGTCCCCGAAAATCTCTACGAAAATTACAATTCTCCATTTATACTGAACGTGAAGAAAGAGGGGGTGGTAGCATAATAGCACATAACATAATGAAAAAGACACGGATTGACATTGTTGGTTTAAGACACGGATTAACACGAATTCACACCGTTTTTTTTAATTCTTTTCTCTGTGTCCTCCCTGTGCTCTGTGGCTAAAAAGACTCTGTAGTTAAATTTATTTCAAATATGAGTCAACGGGTGTTAATGTGTGGCAATGAGGCGCTGGCGGAGGCGGCTATCATTGCCGGCTGCGACGCTTACTTCGGCTATCCAATCACGCCGCAAAACGAAATCACCGCCTACATGTCCAAAAGAATGCCTGAAGAAGGCCGCGTCTTTGTGCAAAGTGAAAGTGAACTGGCGGCGATAAATATGGTTTACGGCGCAGCAACCACTGGCAAACGCGCTATGACAAGTTCATCCAGTCCGGGCATTAGTTTGATGCAGGAAGGAATGAGCTATTTGGCAGGCGCTGAACTGCCGGCAGTCGTTGTCAACGTGATGCGGGGAGGGCCTGGTCTGGGCAACATCGCACCGTCACAGGGTGATTATTTTCAGGCTACGCGTGGTGGAGGCCACGGCGACTACAGAACAGTTGTGCTGGGGCCCTGGAGTGTGCAGGAGCTTGTCGATTGTATGCCGCTGGCATTCGATCTGGCGGATTGGTATCGAATGACAGTTGTCGTTCTGGCTGACGGAATTCTGGGCCAGATGATGGAACCAGTAGTGCTGCAAGAGAAAGCTCGCCGGAAGCTCCCTTCAAAAGAGTGGGCGTTGACCGGAGCAAAAGGAAGACCGCAAAACATCGTCCGCTCATTGTGGCTGCAGGAAGGAGTGCTGGAACAACTCAATTATAAACTGCAGGCCAAATACCGGCAGGTGCAGAAAAACGAAATTATTTGCGAACAATATGCCGTCGAGGACGCAGAGATTATGGTGGTTGCTTATGGCATTGCAGCCAGAATTGTACGAGGCGCGGTGAACAAAGCCAGGCAGGAAGGCATCAAGGCCGGCTGGATTCGTCCCGTGACGTTGTGGCCTTTTCCAGCCGAGCAAATTAGTAAAGCCGCAGATGAATTCCGGATGTTCTTAGTTGTGGAAATGAGCTGTGGCCAAATGGTCGAGGATGTAAAATTAGCCGTCACCGGCAAAGTGCCAGTAGTATTCTATGGCCGGCCAGGCGGCGGCGTGCCGACCGTGGATGAGATTCTGGATAAAATCAGACAACTTACGATGCCTGCAAAAAGGTGATAAAGTGAAAACAGTATTTAAGCGAACGCCAACTCTTAAGGATTGTCCAACGCATTATTGTCCCGGATGTGGGCACGGCATTGCGCACCGGCTGATAGCTGAGGCTATCGACGAGCTGGGCATACGCGAGCGGACTATAGGGATAGCACCGGTCGGCTGCTCAGTGTTAGCATACAATTATCTCGATGTGGATATGGTCGAGGTAGCACACGGCAGAGCACCGGCGGTGGCAACCGGAATGAAAAGGACCAATCCAGATAAAATAATATTCTCATATCAGGGCGACGGTGACCTTGCTGCCATCGGGACTGCGGAAATAATTCACGCCACTCACAGAGCCGAGCAGATAACGGTAATCTTTATCAATAATGCCGTCTTTGGAATGACGGGCGGCCAGATGGCACCGACGACCGTTCTTGGCCAGGTTACAGCCACCACACAGCAAGGCCGGGATGCCCGCAGCGAGGGTTATCCGTTGCAAATCTCCGAGTTATTAGCTGTCCTGCCGGGTGCAGCCTATGTGGAGCGCTGCGCCCTTAGTAGTGTGCCTCACATCCGCCAGGCTAAAAAAGCTGTCAAACGCGCTTTTGAATTGCAGGCGACTGGAGCCACTGGCCTGGCACTGGTCGAACTGCTTTCGCCCTGCCCGACCTATTGGCACATGACCCCCGCCAAGGCGATGGAGTGGATTGAAACAGAAATGACGAGAGTTTTTCCGCTTGGCTGCTTAAAATAGAATCTACAGGGTAAATATATGAAATACGAAATTCGAAGCAAGAAACTCGAAACAAATTCAAATATCAAATGTTCAAAACATTGTTCAGGCAGTTTTGAATTTTGGATTTTGGTCATTTGAATTTGTTTCGGATTTCGATATTCGAGTTTCGGATTTGTGCAAGATGCGAGAAGAGAGAAATGAATTTTATCCGCCAGACGCACGGCGGATTTATGAAGAGGTGGTTATTGCCGGCTTTGGCGGGCAGGGGATTATATTGGCCGGTAAGTTGCTGGCGCAGACGGCTATGAAAGCCGGCAAAGAAGTTACCTATATGCCTTCCTACGGCGCAGAGGTTAGGGGCGGAACGGCTAATTGCATGGTCATTATCGCGAGTGAACCTATCGCCTGCCCGGTAGTTAGCAAGCCAGATTCTTTGATCGTGATGAACAAGGCCTCGTTGGACAAATTTGCTCCACATCTGAAAATTGGTGGCCTGCTGGTAATGAACAGTTCTATGATTGATGATGTGCCTCGGTTGGATGAGACAATCGAGATACTTAAGGTGCCGGCCGACGAAATAGCAGTGCAGTTAGGCAACCAAAAAGTCGCCAATATGGTGGCCTTGGGCGCATATCTGCATTGGCGTAGTTATCTTACCGCTGATGCGGCCGCTGAATCTTTACCCGATGTGCTTGCCGAGCGATACCATAAGATGCTGCCGGTCAATGCTGAAGCCCTACGTCGTGGCGCTCAGTTCACTCAAAAGCTTGGCCGAGAAAAACCTTGCCTGAAGTAGTGCTGCCGGTTATAATGCGATGTGGGAAAGCGAAAGTATTTTTGAAAACAGGAAGATAAAATGACAAAACAAACGAATAACAGAAAGCCAAGAGCGATTTGCAGCTTCTGCGGTCGATCCGGCAGCCAGGCGGATACACTCATAGAAGGACCAAATAGGATTTTTATTTGTCCGGAATGTGTTGAATTGTGCCACAGCATTATTCGGCAAAACCGCAAGCAAGCTGGCAGAAAAATCAGCCAGCGCAAAGATATGCCCCCACCCCGAGAGATAAAAGAATATTTAGACCAGTATGTGATTGGGCAGGAGCACGCCAAGAAGTATCTGTCGGTTGCGGTGCACAATCACTACAAACGCCTTTTGCACAGCGATACCGTGGACGATGATGTTGAGATAGACAAATCCAACGTTCTTTTGATCGGCCCGACCGGCACCGGCAAAACGCTGCTGGCCCGCACCCTTGCCCGAATGTTGGAGGTGCCGTTCGCAATATGTGATGCCACTACTGTTACGGAAGCCGGCTATGTCGGAGAGGATGTCGAGAACTTTCTGCTGCGGCTGCTTCAGAACGCCGACTACGACCTGGAAGCTGCCCAGCGGGGCATCGTATATGTTGACGAGATTGACAAGATCGGCAAAACTTACCAGAATATTTCGATCACTCGAGATGTCTCCGGCGAAGGCGTGCAGCAAGCACTTCTAAAGATGCTCGAAGGGACTATCTCAAATATTCCCCCACAAGGTGGAAGGAAGCATCCGGAACAAACATACATACAGATGGACACCACGCAAATACTTTTTATATGCGGCGGAACGTTTGTGGGCTTGGAAAACATCGTGAAGAAACGCCTGGGCAAAAAATTGATCGGTTTCGGCTCGGAATTGTCCGGAAGGACCGATGAAAAGACCGAGTCCAGGAATATATTGGAGCAGGTCATACCGGAAGACATTATCGAATTCGGAATGATTCCCGAATTTGTAGGCCGGATGCCAGTCATTACTGTTCTGTCGCCTCTGGATGAAGATGCGCTTATCGACATCCTGACAAAGCCGAAAAATGCCCTTATCAGGCAATACCAGAAGTTCTTCGAGATGGAAAACTCCGAACTGGACTTTACAGACGATGCCTTACATGCGTTGGCACAGAAAGCGCTCAAGCACGATACCGGCGCCAGAGCGCTTCGTTCGATTACCGAGCAGTTGATGGTTGACTTGATGTACCAATTGCCGGAGGAGCCAAAGCCGGCCAGGTATGTAATTACTCGCGACATAGTCGAAGGTAAGGCTGAGCTATTCACAGCAAGGCAGGTAGCAAAAAAAGAATCGGCATAGAACTAATCGAAATATGTTGGCCAATTCCAAAGTAATTGAATCACTTGTGCGCAGCATCGTCGAAGCCGTGCATCCGGTGAAGATAGTTCTTTTTGGCTCGTGTGTCAGGGAAGAAGCGAAACCGGACAGTGACATTGATGTACTAATAGTGATGCCAGAGGGCGTTCATTGCCGGCGGACCGCACAACTGCTATATCGGCAGATCAAAGGGATAGGGGTTCCTTTTGACATTTTAGTGGCTACACCAAGTGATTTGGAAAGGCATAAAGATAATATCGGCTTAATCTATCGAACTGTGCTGCAGGAAGGCAAGGAGGTGTATGCCGCCTAAAGGTCGTTTTCCAGGAAGCCCGTCTGACTGGTTACGTTATGCCTTCAGTGACTTAGAGCTCGCCCGCATGGGGCAACAACCCAAGATTTTATTGGAGGGACTTTGCTTTCACGCGCAGCAAGCAGCGGAGAAATCGCTGAAAGCCCTGCTGATTGCTAAGGGGATTACTCCTCCGAGAACTCATAATATCAGGACACTGCTCGATTTTTTGCCACAAGACGTCATTCCACCGCCGGAAGTAGAAGATGCAGCGAGCCTTACTGACTACGCTGTTATAAGCCGTTACCCAGGTGATTTCGAGCCTGTCGATGAAGAAGAATACAAGCAGACGGTACGATTGGCAGAAACCGTTGTGCTTTGGGCGCAAGGTATTATCCGGCAGCGAAAGAAATGACGTCGCTGAATCAGTCACAAAATACCCTGCAGTTTCATTCTTCGACCGTTACTGTAGAGTGAATTGGCACTAATAGGTTGTAGATCAGTATCGCGTCACCGTTGTGCAGGCGGATACATCCGCGTGAGCCTGCGGTGCCGACCGTCTCCGGGTCTTTTGTGCCGTGGATGCCAAAGCCAGTCTGGCCTGCGGCATCTCCCTCGATGCCTTGCAGTTCAATCCATCTTGAGCCTAAGGGGTAATCCGGATGGCTGGGGTGATATACTTGCTGGGTATCCGGATTGGTCCAGGGAGGTGATACCAGTTTGCCTGCTGGTTTGACCCGCCAGGTCCCGTTGGGGGTTTGCCTGTTAGGCATTCCCAGACCCACCGGAAAGCTGCGAACGAACGTATTCCGCAGATATAAGTCCATTGTGAAACTTGAACGATATATCTTGGCGTGGAACGGACCGTTGATGACTTTTATTGTCTGTCCTGCTCGCAGAGCCTCAGGACGCTGGATATTATTGATCTGCATCAGAATCTCGTACGGCACCTTAAACTGCTCTCCGATCCGTATAAGCTGTTCGCCTCGTTTGACCCTGTAAGTCTCACAAAGCGCGTCGCCTGCCAAGACGGTTCTGCTGAACAACCATTTATCCGCAAGTTTGGAGAGCTGTTCTTTGACAGTGGCTCGTTGTTGCTGGCTCTTGCACATCGGCAATATCACATTCAATCTGTTGCGTGCTTCTATTACGCTGTCGGGCCTTGTGTTAACCAGCAGCATAGCTTCAGCAATAAGCTCAGCAACTTTGGGGTCAGATTCCGTCTCTGGCTTTGGCACTCTGCTGGTTACGTTAGGTTCAGTTTTTACCTCCGCTGCCAGTCGTGGAGCGGGTGGGTTCGTTTTGTCCTCGGCTTTGATCTGACCAGGAGCGTTATCGGCTTTGTCATTTTTGCCAAAGGGATGCAGACCATGTACCAAAACAACAACCACAGCCACGGCGAGCACGCCCGAGATGATGTATATCGGGTTTATGTTCCAGCCTCTTAGTCTGATGCCGCGACCAAAAGGGTAACGAGCCATGATATTCTCCTTATCAGTTGTTAAAGTATACTACTTCCTCGTCAGTCACCAAAAAATCTACTGGCTCATCACTCTCCGTCACTGGTATTGAGTCAACCACCTGCTCCGCGAAACCCAAACCACATCTACGAGCTTTGAGTTTTTCATTAGCGAAAAACCTGTCGTAATAGCAGCCACCTCGACCCAGCCGATGACCTTTCTTATCGAATCCCAATGCCGGCGCAACGACCAGGTCGATCTCTTCAAACGGTATCGGTACGCCGGTTATCGGATTTCGCAGTCCTGAAACCCCGGTGACAAAATCTGTCTCCAGCGAGGTTATCGTCACCGGTATCATGTGCCTTTGTTGCCACGAAATCTTTGGCACCACTACAGTCTTACCCAGTTGCCAGGCGTGAAGTATGGCCTCAGAAGTATCCACCTCATGCGGCAAAGATAGATACAGCATCACTGCTGATGCGCGCTGGAACTCCGACGTGCTGATTAAATTCTGGCAGGCCTTGTGGCTTTTTTCGCACCTTTTTTCCGGCAGCATTACAAGCAAGCGATTCTGTAGCTCGCGGCGCAGTTGGCTCTTATCCATTTAGCTATCCCTCTCTGGCCTGTTCTTTTTGACCGCTTTGCTATTTTCTATCAGTGTTTGTAGTTTCTGTAAATAACGCCTGATATTTTTTTCATAGCCTGATTCTTTCGGCTCGTAGTACTTTTGCTCCATCGTCGCTGGAAGATACTGCTGCGGTATAAAACCACCCTTATAGTCATGCGGGTACTTATAGTCGGCTCCGTAGCCCAACTGTTTTGCAGCCGGGTAATGGCTGTCTTTTAGATGTTTGGGTACAGGTTTGATGGGCTGCGATTTTACATCAGCCATCGCCTTCCATATAGCCGAAGCTGCTGCGTTTGACTTTGGTGCGCAGGCGACATATATGGCTGCCTGTGCCAACGCCAGTTGCGCCTCCGGCAAGCCCACAAACTCAGAAATCTGCACGGCTGCCGCAGCCAGAACTGTTGCCATAGGGTCGGCATTTCCCACATCTTCGGCTGCACAGACCGCAATCCGGCGAGCAATAAAGCGTATATCTTCTCCACCAGCTAACATCCGTGCCAGCCAATAAACTGTCGCGTCAGGGTCAGACCCGCGCATGCTCTTTTGCAAAGCGCTTGCCAGATCATAGTGCGTATCACCCGTTCGATCATAAACGATTGCCTTCTGTTGTATCGACTCTTTTGCCACTTCCAGATTAAATTTTATTTTGTCCTGTGGTTTTCGCGCTGCCTGCGACAGCACACCTACCTCCAGAGCCGTCAGGGCCTTTCGGGCGTCGCCGTCACAACGGCTTGCTAAAAATGCCAATGCCTTTTCATCCGCCTCGATATTGAATTTGCCCAGACCGCGTTCGACATCGCTGATTGCGGTTCGCAGCAGTTGCAGAACATCCTCCTGGGTGAGCGGCTCAAAATGAAATACCGTGCTACGGGAAATTAGCGGTGAATTGATTGCGAAATATGGATTCTCCGTAGTGGCGCTGATAAGGATCAGAACGCCAGATTCAACATCATCTAATAGCACATCCTGTTGAGCACGATTGAAGCGATGGATGTCATCGATAAATAGGACCGTTCGTGCCCTGGTGGTTGCCAGTCTTTCTCTGGCCTCGGCAATTACCTGGCGGATGTCCCTGACGCTGGCTGCCGGTGCACTGAGATAATGGAATTTGGCTTTGGTATAATTGGCGATTACGGTTGCCAGCGAGGTCTTGCCCACTCCGGGCGGGCCGTAGAATATCAAGCTGGTCAGTTTATCGGCCTGGAGCATTCTGGTCAGCAGTTTATCGGGCCCAAGCAGATGCTGTTGTCCGACAAGATCGGCCAGTTTTCTCGGTCTCATCCGAACCGCTAACGGGGCTGCCGATTCTATGTTGGCCCTTTCGAATCCGCTGAACAGCTTGCTATTTGTCCCATCTTCGCGCATCAAACATATTATATGCAAGATGCACAAAGCTGTCGAAATTTATTCCTGAGAGGGGTCTAATGCGGGCTTTCGCCCTTTTCGCCTTTACAAGTGCTGCAAAAATTCTTGAAAAAAGATTTTCCCCTTGATTTATACTTAATACGTCAATAAAGTTTCACTGATACATTTCAAGGGTCGTCAATCTGACGAATGGTAGGAGGCCAAAAATGGGAATAAGGGACCCGCCATGTTAGATCGAGTTTCGTATGCTGTAGGATGTCGAAACAAGCATAGCTCGTTTCAAGAAATTGAAAGGGAATGACCATGAAAGGGAGTTTAGTATTGGCCTGCATCGTCAGCTTAGCGTTGACACTTGGTGCAAATGCGGCTGTAAAAGAAGGTGATACTGAAATCGACCTTCTGGCTGGATGGAGTAATCTAAACTTTGAGGACAATGGAGACATGGACACGTTTTTCCTGTCCAGCTCAGTTGGCTACTTTCTGACAAATAATATTCAGGTATCGGGGGCGTTTCTGGGTGCATGGCTTGATATAGATGACATTGACATGGATGTTTACGGCATTGGTGGAAAGGTTAAATACCATTTCAGGCCAGAAAACCAATACGTGCCCTATATCGGTGCGCAAATATACTGGAGTAAGGCCGACGTTGACATTGATAACATCAGTGAAGATGAGGACGGAATACTCTGGGGACCAATGGTTGGTTTAAGATATCAGTTGAACGAGTACAACCACTTCTATGTCGAGTACCAGTACCAAATGTTTCAAGGTGGCATTGACGACTTTGTGGATGACGGAAACTTGATCGTATTTGGTATCGTGCACAGGTTCAAGTAAGATCACAAAAGCAACGCTTTTTACAAAGATTCCTCGGTACAAGTCATCGAGAGTTGATATATCCCCAATAGAGCTGTGAGCTTACAGTTCGCAGCTCTGTTTTTATGGGGCGATTAGGGAGTCCCTTTCTGGGTATGCCAAGTGCAGAAAAATCAAAAAACTACTTTATTTTCTTGATTTGTACCCATCTGTCATATACACTTTCAACACGCCAAATAGGGCCTACATATATCCGTCTAAAAAGAGCCGCAGTTTGTTGCATGTAATGCAATTATGTCAGGCAGGAGAGTAAAGAATTTATGCAGTGAGGTTTTTTGGAAAGGAGTGATTTATGGAAAAGAGAAGGTTGGTGATGGCTATTGTTGTTGTGGTTGGTTTCTTCGGTTCGGTTGCTTTTGCAGGTGGGCCGTTAGGTCCTCCTAAGGCTGTAGTGGGACACGGCAAGTGGCTGGTCGATGTTGAATATGCGCACGAGAGCCTCGATCTAAAGGCATGTGGCAAATGGCTTCAGGAAGTGTCTCCGGGTGTGTGGGACATTTCGGACCTGAGGCTAAGAATTGAGGACCTGCGCTCGAATATGTTCTTCGGCAGTTTGGCGTATGGTCTGTGCGAAAACTGGGACATATTTGCGCGCCTGGGTGCAGCCGATGCCAAGGACGAAATAAAGCCTGCCATTGATTGGGGCACCGGTGAAAAGTACGCGTACGATGGCGGTTATGGCTTTGCCTGGGGTGTAGGGACAAGGGCGACTTTTTGTCAGTGCGGTCCCTGGACCTTTGGTGCTGTAGGCCAACTGACCTGGTTCAACCCTGGTGACGGCGATGATACTTTCGCTTTCGATGCCAATGACGTCATGTCCGCTAAGTTTGATGCTAACTGGCGGCAGTTCCAGGTGGGTATTGGAGCGACTTACCAGGCGGAGGGCTGGTGGATCTATGGTGGGCCATGCTTGTTGTTCGTAAATGGCGACCTCGATGTTGATGCTGTAGAGAGCATTACTGGAGGCCCTGCTACCGATTATCGTGGCAAGGGCACACTCGATCTGAGAGAAGAGTCAGAGTTTGGCGGCTGGGTCGGTGTAGGATGCAATTTGCCACAAAATGCCACCTGCTACGCTGAGTGCCAGATTTACGATGAGGGCTGGACTATTGGTGCAGGCGTGGCACTGCCATTGCCGGTCGGTAAGTGACAAAGTTTCATGGATTCACAGTACAGAGGTTGAAGCTTTACCAGGGGCTGCGAGTTGATAGCTCGCAGCCCCACTTTCACATTCGGCCAGACCTTGCCTAATTTCGCATAGCAGGCGCAAAAAACTGGGCAAGATTTTTTGTTTGACTTGCAATCATAAATCGATAGACTTTCCAGGTAGCCAGGAGGACGAGTATTACCAGATATGAGTCCGTGACGAGTGTGGGGGATATTTCTGTAGAACCTGAGGAAAGTTTTTAAGGAGACGACCATGAAAAAAAGGGCAATTTTATTGACTTCGGCAGTTTTATTAAGCACAGCCGGCCTAGTTCAGGCGCAGCAGGATGAACTGCATGGGCTGATCGATGTTACATTGCAGAGCAGATATATCTGGCGTGGATTTGAGATCTATGGCGACAAGAGCGCAATCCAGCCGGCCATAGACCTTGACTTGTTTCGTACAGGCTTTGGCATCAGCGCTATGGGACATAGGGCCAATTCCAGTGGTTTTGAAAAGTCCGAACGCTGGGACTATACACTATACTATTACAACAGGCTTTTTCGGGACACACCTTATGTCACTACGTACAGGATTAGTTGGGTGTACTACAACTTTCCTGAATGGCGTGAGGATCAGATTGACCTGCAGGAAGCCAATGGCATTTTTTCCTGGCCAAAAGTCCTCCCGGTAGAGGGCTTAGTTCCGACCTACGCTATTGCTAAGATGTGGCCTTCCCGCAGCAACTCGCTGGTTTCTCACAACTTGGACCTGACAACAGGCCACGCTACCAGCGGAACCGCTTCAGGATGGTTTCATATCCTGATGCTTGATTATGCCTTGCCTATAAAAGGCCTGGTGCCCGAAATTCCGGAGCACAAGCTGAATTTGCACGCAGAATTGGTTTACAATGACGGAGTCGGTCCCTACGGTCAAAACGTTGACCAGGATTGGTCCAACGCTGTGTTCGGTATCTCCATGGATATTGACCTGGACAAAAACTTCACATTCACGCCGGCTGTATATCACCAGATAGTGATGGAAGAGACCGTGAATCCGGACGATAACGAAACCTGGATCGGTTTAAGTCTCAAGTACAAATTCTAAGACCACCGGGTGATTTTCACGTCAGCAAAAAAAGCCGGTTTGTCCCCTGCCCCTGGGGGCAGGGCTAATTAGCCCCCGGCCTTGGCCGGGGGGATGCTACACTGCTCTATTGGTCATAAATCTGGCCGTTTCAATCAGGCTTCTCTTAGCATCGCTTTCCGGTAAGTTTGATAGTGCCTGCACCGCTTGGGCAGCGTATTCTTGTGCCCGGCTGTGCGCATATTCCAGACTCCCGTAGGACCGCAGCATCCCGGTCAAAGCATCTTTATTCTTCCCAACCGCATTTAGTTTGTCGTAGACCTCACCTTTTTCCTTCCAGTCAACAACTTGTAGCAAATGTATCACGGCCAGAGTTAGCTTGTTTCTGTTAGCATCTCTGCCGCCTGTTTTGCCGGTTTTGTTTTCATCGCCGGTAATGTCGAGTAAATCATCGGTGATTTGAAATGCGATTCCAGCGTTCAACCCAAAGCGGGCAAGTGACTCAACTTTAGCTTTGTCTGCCTGGCTCAAAAGGGCTCCCAGTCGGCAGCAACTGCCGAGAAAAACAGCAGTTTTCTCAGTGATTATGTCGATATATTCCGGCTCACTCAACTGCCAATTTTGCCTTTCAATTATCTGTCGCAACTCACCTTCGCAGGTTCGAGCAGCGGTACAAGCAATTATGCTGATAATTTTCGGCTCCAAATCAGCACACATCTTGAAAACCTGGCTAAGCAAAAAATCACCCAGCAGCACGGCGGATTCGTTGCCCCAGAGATGGTTTATCGTGGGCCGGCCTCTTCGCTGCTGGCCCTCATCTATAACATCATCGTGCAGCAGCGTGGCATTATGAATCATCTCCACAATCGCTGCGATGCGGATGTGCTTGTCTGTGATTTTCCCGGCAGCTTCAGCGGAAAGCAAAACCAGTCCCGGCCGAATCATCTTGCCACTGCGAGTATTGACATAGTCCAGCAGTTCTGCGACAGCCTGGGCCTTCGGAGGGGCAGCTAATTGCTGATTGATCAGTTGCCTTACCTGGTCTAACTGGCTCTGAATAAGCCTAAATGGAGCGATAGTGTTGTGGAGCGAACCTATAGTTATGTCGGCACGCGGGGGCTGCATAGCGTTTAACGTATAGCGTTTAGCATTTTTGCTATTGTCTATACGTTATTTCTCCTTTCCGTGTGCGTAGTTGTAGAATTTCTTTCTCAGAAGGCGTGTTAAAGGTCCAGGATTGCCGTCACCGATGACCCTGCCGTCAATCTCGACAACACCTATAACCTCGGCAGCCGTTCCGGTCAGGAAAAGCTCGTCACAAACATACAGGTCAAATCTGGTAAGATTTTTTTCGACGACCTGAAGGTTCTCTTGCTTGGCCAATCTGATGACGACGGCTCGTGTGATCCCCGATAGCGCTCCGGCCTCAACCGGTGGCGTATAAATCACGCCATCTTTTACAATGAAGACGTTGTCGCCGGTCGCCTCGGCGACGTAGCCTTCGTGATTGTACATAATCGCCTCAGGGACATTATTATCCAGTGCCTCGATCTTGGCCAAGATGTTGTTGAGATAATTCAGGCTCTTAACCTGCGGCGGAAGTGCAAGAGGATGATTGCGAACGGTGGTTGCACTTATAACTTTCATCCCTTTTTCGTAATACTCTTCTGGATAAAGCTGAATATTGTCAGCTATAATAAATACGGTGCTATTCTCGCAGACGAAAGGATTCAGTCCCAGAGTCCCGACGCCACGGGTCACGACCAGCCGGACATAGCCGGCTATGACATTGTTAGCCTGGACAGTCTTTTTGACTGCACTGATAAGCTCATCCCTGCTCATAGGCACGGTAAGACGAATCGCTTTGGCGGATTCATAAAGCCGTTTTATGTGAGCCTCAAGCTCAAATATCTGGCTGTTGTAGACACGGATTCCTTCAAAGACGCCGTCACCATACAGCAAGCCATGATCAAAAACGGATATTTTAGCATCTGCCTCGTCAACGAGTTTGTCATCAAGCCAAATTTTTAGTCCCATAATTTCTTACCCCGTACTTGACGTGATGCTTGTTTTACCCAGCACACGCCATACTCTCACCCGCCTCGAATCTTGCCGTCAGCTAATGTTACTATTCGCTCGGCCCTTTGTGCGACCCTCTCGTCATGGGTTACCATCACAATTGTCTGGCCAGCCCTGTTCAATTTTCCAAGAATATCCAAAATACCATTTCCCGTGGCAGAGTCAAGATTTCCTGTTGGCTCATCGGCCAGAAGCAGTTTTGGCTCATTCATCAAAGCCCTGCCGATAGCGACCCTCTGCCTTTCGCCGCCGGAGAGTTGATACGGCTTATGGTTGGCCCTGTCAGCCAAACCCAACTCGGCCAGCAACTGCCTGGCTCGGGCCTTTGCCCATTTGCGGCACACCAGCCAGCCGGCGATGCTCTTGGAGGCCATTGTCGGCAGATATACGTTTTCCAATACATTTAATTCGTCCAATAAGTGGTAAAACTGAAAAACAAAACCAACCATTTTGTTGCGATACCGGTTCAATTCGCCGGCACTTATTTTGCTAAGGTCCCGTCCTTCAAAGCTTACCGCACCTTTATTAGGCCTATCCAGTCCGCCTAATATGTGTAGCAGTGTGCTTTTGCCGCTGCCTGATGCTCCAACTATGGCCACAAATTCACCCTTTTTTACCGCCAGGTCCACGCCTTTCAGTACCTGGACTTTTGTAACGCCCATTCGGTAGGCCTTATAAAGTGCTTCAGCTTTCAATATGGAGTTTTCATTGCTCATAATTGGCTCACCTGGAGAGTCTCCACGGGCTTTAGCCTTGCCGCTTGCAAGCTCGGTATAAGTGCCCCAGCTAAGCAGGCCACAATAGCCGAAAGGATAATTGCTGCCAGGACTTTGAATTCTACCTGGTTGGGGATATCGCCTATAGCGTAAATTGTCCTATCCCACAGTTGAAATCGAAAATGCTCAAATAGCCAGCTCTCTATCTGGTTTATTTTTGACAAGAATAACCAGCCGGCAAATGTGCCCATCGCCGAACCTAACAGCCCAACTGAGAAAGCAAAACCTGCAAATAACTGGATAATGTTCACGTTGGAGACTCCTATACTTTTTAATACACCTATGTCTTTGCTCTTGTGGCTGATAATCATATAAAAAACCACCAAGACGATAAAAACTGTCGTGATCCCCACGAGGCAAAACATCACGGTCATCATGGTCTGCTCTTTTTCCATCGCCGCGATAAACGCACGCCTGTACTCTTTCCAGCTTTGCACTGTCACCGTATCAAATAGATACGCCTGGTCTTGGCCCAATTTTTCTTGCTTGAACTTCTGCCAGAGCAGTGCCACTTTTTGACATCCTGCTTGCAGCTTGACATCCGGCTTGAATTTTATATGGATGGCACTGGCTCGCTTGAGCGGGCCTGCCATTCCGCAAAGTGATTGAGCCTGCTGAAACGGCAGGTAAATCAGCCTGCTATCTACCCGGGGCAATCCGGTGTGTGAATGGTCACTGTAGTAAAAGGTCTGCGTGTTGACCAATCCTGCACCTGCCTTGGCCAGAGCGCCTTTTGCCGTCAGAGGAAAGCAACTTACAGAAAGGGCTATTCTACCAGGGGCCGGTTCGTAGGAGTACCTGCCTTTAGCATCGCGCTGCAGCGCCAGGTCAATACCCAATATGCAGCCGGCAAGATTAGGGTCATAAAGCGGCTTGAACGCTTCGGATACGTCGTCTTTACGATAATGCAAAGTCTTGCCAAAATCAGTAGCCTTACTATGTGCGACCGGATCAATGCCCATAATCTCAAGGGCGTAGTTTTGCTCTGTTCCAGCCGGACTCACCAGCGCAAAGCTTTTTATCACGGGCGAAATGCCCTGCATAAAATCAGCTTGTTCCAGTTGTTTGGCGAAATCTTCATAATACGCAAAGCCCACCAATGAGTCGGTCCCGACAACGCAGTCACCGGTAAAGCTGTGATTTTTTTCTTTGAAGCCGCCAACCAAGCCGGTCATTATGGTCATTACCACTACCACAATGAAAACACAAAGAGCCACCGCCAGCACGGCAAAATATGTAATGCGGCGTTTTATCAAATATCTCAAGGCAAGGATGACTTTATACATACTTCAATCAACTCAAAATCAAAACTAATTATTCATACCGCAGGATTTCCACCGGCCTGGTTCTGGCAGCGACAATCGCAGGGACCAGCGTCCCTATGGTTGCAGCTACCACTGCAAAGAACATAATGGGTAAAGCCGAGGCCCAATCGACTTCGCTGGGAATTTTACTGAACATATACACGCTGCTTTTCCACAATTTCAGCCCGGTGACTATTCTTATCCAGTTCTCAATTGCATTTATGTTTTGGGTGATTAGATACCCCAGCGCAGCCCCTGCAGCCGAACCAATTATTCCAACGCAAGCGCCAAAGCCGACGAAAATAATAGCTACTGCACTGCTTGCCGCACCGCAGCTTTTCAATATGGCGATATCCTTCTGCTTAAGCCTGGCGATCATATAGAATATGCAGAATATAAGCACTACCACGCTGAAACTCACCACCCCAAATATCACCAGCAGCAGGCCCATCTGTTTGCGGAGCTCGGCAACATATTCGCTTTGCATCTGTCTGGCGGTAGCCACCTTGGTAAGCGCTATGGTGTATGGGCCCCAACCCAGCTCGTCAGTGGCAAAGACCTGCCATAGGCCGCGAATCTCCGCAAGAGCCAGCTCAACGTCGGCGTCCTCTCCAAGTTTGATCTGAACTCGGTCGGCCATCTGGCTGTCTTCATCCGGATGCAATTCTTTCTGCAGTTTTTCTATGGGCAGGTACACCAGAGCCTTGTCAAGGTCGTAGACGCCCGTGAAAACCACATCTGCAATTGTAAACAGGATGACTCTTCTGGTTATCGAAGGTAGTCCGGCCGTGTTGTCGCTGGAGTTCGCGTCAGTCACTGTGCCGGTAGTAATAAAAACATCCTTGCCGATCATGCTCTGGACCGCATCAAAGTCATATTCATCGGTGACTTCATCAGGCTCGGTAATTACGCCAATTCCGACAAATCCGCCGGCTTTTTCCGCAGGGCCGCCAAGTTCAAACGACGGCTCGCCGGGCGAGTCTTTTTGTTTAAGCAGCGACTGTTTGTAACTGGTGACTTTTGCTCTTGAGGCCGGCTCGATCCCCCAGATTTCTGCGACTCGCACATTGCCTCTACCTAAATGTATCAGGCCGGGAGCCGACAGAGTCGCTGTTGCGGCCGTAACTTCCGACAATTGCTCCAGGCGTTCAATCAGCAGCGGGTATTTTGCGAATCTTGTGGGGGCGGCCAAAACAACATCGCCAATAGTGTCAACAGCGGCTTGCTCAAATGCAGCAATAAAGCCAGTGAACAGGCTGGCAACGACTATCAATAGCGCCGTAGATAGGGCAACGGCAGCAATACTCAAAAACACAATTCTCTTTTTACGCAAGTATCGCAGCCAAAAAAATAGTTTCAGCATCGGAGTCGTTAGTATTTAGCCCCCAGTTTTAACTGGGGGTTCTGTTTGCCCACGGTCAATCCTGTACAGGTTTTAGAAGTGGGAATAGTATGACGTCACGAATACTCAGTGCCCCGGTTAAGACCATAACTAATCGGTCGATGCCAATGCCCAGTCCTCCGGCGGGCGGCATACCGTATTTGAGCGCGGTTATAAAATCGTTATCCATCCTGGCCATTGAGTCTTCCTGCCCGCGGAGCTGGATGAGGAAGTTCTGGTACTGCTGTGCAGGGTCATTCAGTTCGGTGTACGCATTAGCCATCTCCATTTGCGCTATGTACAATTCAAACCGCTCAGCGTATTTTGGGTCGTCTTTTTTTCGCCTGGTCAATGGGCACAGCGCGGCCGGATAATCAATCACGAAAGTCGGGGCCACGAGTTTATCCTCAACGGCGGCCTTGAACAGTTGGTCAATAACTACTACATCATCCATAACCGCTTCATCTATATCAAGCTCAGCCGCTCTCTTCCTGATTGCTTTGATGTCGTCAATGTCGCAGCCGCTATACTCTTTTAGAAGCTGGGCGTACCGAACCCGCCGCCATGGCCGGCTAAAGTCCACCTTCATATCGCCGAATTCGACTTGCCAACTGCCGCAATATTTTTCGACCAGCAGGCAGATAATCTCTTCGGTCAAATCCATCATCACATTGTAATCAGCGTAGGCTTGATACAATTCGAGCATGGTAAATTCCGGGTTGTGATACCTGCTTAAGCCTTCGTTGCGGAAATTGCGGTTTATCTCGAAGACCTTTTCCATCCCGCCGACCAGCAGCCTTTTTAGAAACAGCTCCGGCGCAATCCGCAAAAATAGGTCCAAATCCAGAGTATTGTGATGAGTAACGAACGGCTTTGCTGCTGCTCCGCCCGGCTGCTGCTGCATCATTGGCGTCTCGACTTCTAAGAAGCCTCGGCTTTGCAAAAATTCACGAATTGTAGAAATAATAGCACTACGTTTTTTGAATCGCTCCATTACTTCGGGGTTAGCCCACAGGTCGACAAATCTTTGCCGATAGCGCAGGTCGACATCTGCCAGGCCGTGAAATTTTTCGGGCGGCTGCCGTAGGCACTTGGAAAGAAGCGTGACATTGTCTGCCCAGACGGTAATTTCGCCCGTTTTGGTTTTTCCCAATCGGCCGGAGGCGCCGATTACATCGCCAAGCTCAAGCAGCTTTGCCAGTTGCCAATCTGAGGAATCTCGCGGCAGCAAGGTTGTACTGAGCCCTACCTGGATAGTGCCGCTCCAATCGCGCAGAGTGATGAAAATCAATTTTCCGATATCCCGCAGCAGAACAATTCTGCCAGCACATTTTGCCCGTTGAGTGTCGTCATTATCCTTGAACCGCAGTTTAATATCTTTGGCCGCCTCGGCTCCTTCGTATCTGTGGCCGTAAGGATCAATGCCCAACTGCTTAATCTGGGTGAGTTTTTCCTGTCTTTGCCGTTCAAATCTGTCTAAATCCTGTGCACTTGCCAAAGCCCTACACCTGCAACATTAAAGCGCCTTTGCATTTGACGCCAGAGCCAGAGCCTCAACCAGTTTAGTCTTGACAATCAGCATGGCGACGGCCAGTTGTGGGTCTGCCGCCACGGTTTCCTGTGCTGAATGCCTGTTGAGGGATGCGCTATTTGGGTCGCGGCCAGCTTGAACCAGGACGTCATTTTCCCTCTGGACGGTGAGCATTTTTCTGATTTCATCACTTGTTAGTTCGATTTCAATATCCGGCCCGATGCCCCAGTCCTTTTTGCCTTGTTTTTCGGTTTCTTCGCGGCTCTTAACTCTCTGGTCGGAAGGCAAATGGTAATGCGCCATGGTGTATTTTAGCTGCGCACCTCCTCGGGGATAGGGTGTTATTCCCTGGACACTACCTTTGCCGTGCGTTCTGTCTCCTACCAGGACTGCCCGCTTATGCATTTGGTCTGCCAGTGCCCCGGCTACTATCTCTGAAGCGCTGGCCGAGCTATAATTTATAAGTATGACCAGCGGGTAGTTCGGGTGTGTGTCTTTTTCCTGTGCCCTTTGATAGGTCAATACGCCCGCGTATGGAGAGCGGGTGGTGACTATAGTTCCATCTTTGAGAAATTTGTCCGACACGTCGATCGCACTATTAAGCAGGCCGCCCGAATTAAATCGCAAATCCAGAATCAGTCCCTTCAGGCCTTGTCCCTCCAGTTCGCTGAGCACAGCTTCAAGCTCCGAAGCAGTTTCCGAGGAAAAGCCGGTAACGCGGACGTAGCCGATCTTATTTGGCTCGTCAATCATATAAAGCCATTTGCCCGTTTCGGTGCGGGTCCAGCCGCGAAGCGTAGGAACTGTTATCTTGGCTCTGGTTATGACAATCTCTCTGGTTTTTTCCTCACCCGGGCGTTTTATCGTCAGTGTTACCTTGGTGTCTGCGGGGCCGGTAATTTTGCGAACCGCACATAGCAAAGTCATATCCTTTGTTTCCACTCCGTCCACTGCTGCGATTACGTCACCAGCATCCAGACCCGCCTTGTACGCTGGCGTATCTGGCAGCAGACTTGACACGGTCAATAATCCCTTAACTTTGGAGATTTCTATCCCGATACCGGTAAACTCATTGGTCATGCTTTTTTCAAACTCCTGCACCTGCCTGGGCCAAACCATGACCGTGTAAGGGTCCAGCGCAGAAAGAGCCGCTTCTGTAAACTGCGCAACAAGTGCAGGCTCGGGTAATTCCAGAGTCGCCTTATTAAGTGCCAGGGTCTTTTCAAAAACATCTATGAATTCATCTTTTTTCAGCCCGGTTGGTGACTGTTCAACCTGGTCCGAGATTGCCGCCAACCCTGCAGACCAGGCTGTAAGCTGATTGGCATCGGGCGGCGAAAGCGAGCCTTTGGAGCTCAGGTTCTGGGGCTTTCTTGTAAAGACGGTCGGCATCACTTCGGCCAACAATTGGCACTGTTTGATGGCTTTCTTTGCCATTTGGCTATAATCAATGGTTCTGCGGACGTAATGGCCGCTGAGAACTTCGATTGCCCAGACGAACATGTTCTTTTCTACGCCTTTGTAGCGCTCCTCGCGGGTCTCGCAGGGACTATCCTGAAGGGAAGCCACAATAGCGGCCTTATCCAGCAGTTGCTCGCCATAATCCGAGTACGCCTTGTTATTCGGATCGATGGCCTTGAGCCAGCTATAGCAGCTTATATATGAGTCAAGCCACTTGCCCTTTAATTCAAAATCAGCAGCCTTATCTATTGCCTTTTGGATAGTTTCCTTTACAAATGCGTCCGCGAGCAACCGGTCTTTCTGCTGCTGATTGGCAAATTCACTGGCTTTTGCGATGACCGAGAGCACGTTAACGATATCGTTGACATCGTTTGTATCGGTCAGGTCGTTCGCATCGCTTGGCTTGCTCCGGGTCTGGAGTTTTTGCAGTTCAGCCAATTGTTCTTGATACGCAGTTTCGCGAGCAGACTGACGTTGTTTGCTTATGTCCTTATATTGCTGGACGATCTGGGGCAACTGACCAAGCTGCGGATATATTGTCTTGTCGGATTGTTCTATCAGTTCCGCTGCGGCGTCAAATTTGCCCTGGTAGATTAGTTCGCAGGCTGTTTTGACCGCGCTGGGTTGAGCTGATGCTGATACTACCGCGGCGCCAGGTTCACTTAAGGCGGACTTGGAGATTTCGCGGGGTGCTGGTCGAACCGCAAGGCCATAACCGGCAGACCAGCACAGCACAACCAATGAACAAAAGCTCAGTAGCACCAAGCCCCTGCCACAAGTGGCAGGGCTAATTAGCCCCCGACCTTGGTCGGGGGGCTGTGCCCGTTCGCGCCTGTTTTTCGATTTTTCTGACAGCAAAATACTACCTCCTCATCGCGTATACGTGTATACCCGTCGTTTGACAATTCTAAATGCACTCGGCTGCCTTGCCGGCACAGCCCAAGACGTGCAGTTTATGTTTAACCATTGCTTTGATGGCGTCTCTGCCGGGGCCGAGGTATTTGCGCGGGTCGAATTCGCCCGGCTTTTCGGCAAAAACCTGCCTGATTTTAGCCGTCAGTGCCAGCCGCAAATCCGTATCTATGTTGACCTTGCAGACGGCCATTTTTGCTGCCTTGCTAATCGACTCTTCCGGCACACCCATTGCGTTTGGTAGGTTGCCGCCATAATTGTTAATAAGATCGACGAACTCTCTCAGCACGCTGCTTGAGCCGTGCATCACCAGCGGAAATCCAGGGAGTCTATCGGCTATCTCCTGGATGACGTCAAAAGCTATCTTCGGCTCACTTTTGAACTTGTAAGCACCGTGGCTGGTTCCGCAAGCCACCGCCAGCGAATCGCAGCCGCTCTTTTCCACGAACTCCACCACCTGGTCAGGGTCAGCGAGATGCTTTCTTACATCATCAACTCCGACTACATCCTCCTCTATTCCGCCCAGTTGGCCCAGCTCGGCTTCAACACAGACGTCTCTGGCATGTGCGTACTGGACAACCTTCTTGGTTATCGCGATGTTTTCCTCAAATGGCAGCTTTGATGCGTCAATCATAACGGAGGTAAAGCCATCATCGACAAACTGTTTGCAGGTCTCAAAATTGTCGCCGTGATCCAGATTTATGGCGATAGGAATGTCCGGATTCTCCTGGACAGCCACATTGATAATGGCCTTGAGGTAGCTGATGCTGGCGTACTCGCGTGCGCCTCTTGAGACCTGCAGGATGAGCGGGGCTTTCTCCTCGGCGACAGCGCTAATAATACCCTGGGTGATTTCCATGTTGTTCACATTAAATGCGCCGATTGCATAGCCGTTTTTGTAGGCCATCTCAAACATTTTCTTGGTATTGACCAATGCCATGGAATTCTCCTTATCAACTCTAAATTTTCAGTTTTAAGTTTTCAGTTCATTGTTCCCAGAGCCATATATCTTCTGGGCCCAAGCCCCAGCTCCGGCACTCCCTGGGGCCAGATGCTAAATACCACCGCGCGTTGGTCCAGCGATTCGTCGGCACTGAAGGTCAGGGCGAAATACAGCCGATGATAACGCCTTATAAGTGTTATATCACTGCGTATATTCAGGCCGTAGTCAAGATCCATCTGCTGCGAAAAAGCCAACGTATAGCGGGGGTCAAGCTCATACGTTGCAGCAAAAATAAGCGCGTTAGAGCCCTTCTGGCCCAGGCCGTTCTCAAAACGCTTTAAGTACCTGCTTCCTATATAATAACTCAAGTTGGGCCAGCAAAGGCGCGAAAAACCAATATTAAATTGCTGAACTACTCTGCTTTGCATATCGAAATTCAGATCGCTCAGTACCGCGGTAGTATCGCTCAACTGCCAGAGGTAGTCTGCACCGATGTAATTTCGCGTGGGGCCGAATATATTACTGCTGCGCCTATCCTGTGGTGGCAGCAAGACCTGGCCAAATCTCCTGCCGTAGGTATTGACCAGCGGTATATACGGCCTATTCCAGATAAAGCGGTCTGGCCCTGCCGATGTGTCGCCCGAATCATTTACCCACGTAAAGTCCAGGTCCAGCCGCATCCAGTCGACTGTCCGCAGCTTATCTGCTGGGCCTCGCTTGGTCTGTAAACGCTGAGAGATGCCCAGGTTCAAGGTATCGCGTTGCTCGACCACCGAATCGCTCTGGGTATAAGTAACTGCTGTCAGTCGAGGCTGTATGACGTGCCGCAACCTGTTCAAATCCCACAGGCGCGATTCAACGTCAGGATAAACCTTCCAATAGGCTGGCGTTGACACTCGCACGCCAGCCTTGCCCAGCCAAACTTTGTCTTCTTCACTTACTGTGTCGCCGTCAATTTCCGTCCGGAAGCCGCTGCCGTCATCGTATCCCAATGTGCCGGCTACAAAGGGCACGACTTTTGATTGGCCAACCGCTATCGGCATATCCAGCTCGTTTCTGGTGGAGGCGAAAGTAAAGAAATCATGCAGAACCTGCGAATCATCGGTATCCAGGCGCTGGCGGAATCGGCTCACCTGGTTGTCACTATACAGCGTCAGCCTGTCATCCCAAAGCGACTGGCCGGTCCAGTGAAACTCGGCGCTGGGCAGTTCTTCAAGTGTGTTGGCGAAGTCATTGAGCCGCCATTTGCCCAGCAAAGACACCGCCCAGTTGTCCTCAAGACGCTTGGCGTGGACAATCGTTTCCTGCTCTTTGTCGGCGTTGAATTCACTGCGATAATACTGCTCCAAGAAGTTCTTATCCGAACTGTAGCTTGCCTCGGTCGTGAGCTGCCAGTTGTAGGGCAGAAATTGCCGATGCTGGAACTTAAATCGACCGCGAAGCTCGTGCGGCGGCTCAAGGTCCTTGCGGCTGGCGATTCTGCCGAGCCTATCTTCTCCGTGGTCGGCAATTATGTAGCCCAAAAGCTTACCGAAATACTTTTCTCTTATGTAATTGACCTCTATGCCGCTGCCCAGACCACGTTTGTCGTAGTAATCAACTGCCAAAGTGCTTTCGGTGCCATTTGGCTCTTGTAATCCAAGCAGCCGGGCCAGATACCATTGCGTTTCGGCCGAGGTGCCAAAGGTATTATTGTGGCCGACATGAATGCCTTTAAGTGGCACATCGGGCCGCAGTAGACTGCCGCGCACCAACGGCCAGTAGAAGTATGTCCGGTCATACATCTTGAACCGCACATCTTGAATCTGCGCATCGAAACTGTTGTCTGAAAGCGTGTCCTGTTGCAGGTCAACAGAGGTTGTGTCTGCGATAATTATCCTTGAAGCGCTGACCGAAATCTGAGGCAGGAAAAATTCGCTGGTTGTCAAGGTGATATTCTCGGCGGCAAACCTGTTTTCTGCCAACTGCCTCAACCTGGCCGCTCTGACATAAATCGGGATACCTCGATTAACGTCGAAAGTTCTCATCACTGCATTTAACGCCAGCGCTTTTTTCCCTTCAAAATCGTAGTAAATCTCATCGGCCCGAATTGTTCGCTGGCCTTCGGTCATTATTACATCGCCAGCCAGGTAGATTGCTCCGACGGCGCCGCTGGCCAAAATGTCTTGCAGGCCTGATATTCGCTGGCCTGACGGAAGCTGTCGGCCCGAAGCAAATATTACTGCGTTATCCGCCTGTAGTTCGAGCAAACCTCCTTTTTCATCCAGTTTTTGCCATAGATAGAATCTGCCTATCACCATTCCCGTTTTGGTTTGCTCGTCCCACTCCAGCTTAGGTGCGGCTTCACCCAGTTGCGCTATATTGACCGGATACATCAGACTCGGCTCTTTTGCTTGCTGGCTGACCGTTTCGCTCGGCATTTTAGGTTCTGGTCGCTGAGGCTTGGGCTCCAAATGAGGCTCAAAGGGTGCAACCGCGGCAAAAGCCTTTGAGTAAAACTCCCAGCCGCGGGCATCTGCAATCTCTTTTTTGCCCGCAGTGATAAAAACTTGCCCACTAACATTGAATCGAACCACCATCGCCTGGCCATCTTCAACCACTGTCTGGCTCAAGTCCGGGGTCTTAATGCCTGTGGTTTTCTTGACCAATACAGCCCCTTGCAGATATGCCAGAATCCTTGAACCCATACGGCGGTCTTGTCCCTGCGAAAGAAGGGGTGACCTTTGCAGCCAGACAACCGCCTGGTCGCTGGATAACTGGTTGTGTGCGACCGACATCGCAAATCCGTCCTGAAAAACCATAACCTGCCTGTCGGGGCCGGCCTGAAAGCTGGTAAGCTGCTGTCCAGCCAGGTGCAAATCGTCAGCAATCCAATCCTGGAGGCTTACCTGAACGTCTGAACCACCGCGACTTTCAGGCAAAACCTGGGCCCTCTGGATTTGCCCGCCCGGCAGGGCAGAGGCCGGCCCGCTGCCCCGACTTGCGTCGGCAGACGCAGGGGCTAGCACCAGCATCAGAAAACCTGTAATAAGTGGTACCTTACTCGGCATAATGTCTCTTAGGCCTCGCGGACCAGCTTTCGCGCCACGTGGATTATATCGGCTCATCTGGCCAAAGCCAGCAAAAACCGCTCCTGAAACGCTGAGAACTTGATTTATCAGGGCCTTTCCGGTAAAAGAATATCCGGCAAGAATCTCTCAAACACAAGAAAGGCTGATATGACCAAGAATGAGTATTCGCCGTACCAGAAGGTGGTTATATCAGGTTATTACGATAACCTTGATACGATAATGCTCCAGAAACTGGGCGAGCTGGTAACTGAACTATACTTAGCCGATACCCCGGCTAAGCGAGATCGGCTCTGGCAAAGGGCTCACAAAGCGATGTTAAGGCTGAAAGTCCCGCCGGCAATCATTGACCATATTATGACAAAAAGAGATGTCCAGATATTAGCCAAAAACCTCCAGGACTGGTTAGCCTACAAGAAGAAATAGCAAAAGCGGTTTGTCATTTACCGCCAGTGGAGACAAATATGGCTGAAGGATATTCCGAAACAGCAAGGGTATATTCAACCGAAAAACTTGGTCAGCTCAGCATTGTTGATATGTTAAACTACTTCGAGGAACACGGCGCAATGCGCGTCTCGGACCTGCATATCAAAGTTGACGCTCCGCCTACCTATCGTATTGACGGCGACCTGGTGAAACTCAAAGGCTCAACAGTAACGCCAGAGGTAGCAAAGAGGCTAATCTACCCTCTGCTTAGCGACGATAACCTGCGGAAATTCCAGAGCCAGCACAGCATTGACTGCTCCTATCGATACAAGTCACTACAGTTTCGAATCAATGTCTTCAAGGAAAACGATGGGGTAGCCGCAGCAATCCGGGCGTTGTCGCTGGATGTCCCAAAGATAGAGCAAATTGGTTTTCCGAACAATGTCTGGGAGGATATTATCAATCGCAAACACGGCCTGGTGCTTTTGACCGGCATTACCGGTGCCGGTAAGTCCACTACCATTGCCTCGCTGGTCGCCAGAATCAGCGAAAAAAGGGCCTGCCGAATTATTACCGTAGAAGACCCCATAGAATACATCTTCCAGCAGAAATACTCCATTATCTCGCAACGTGAGGTGGGAAGAGACGTCAAATCCTTTCTCAGCGGATTAAAAGAAATGATGCGGGAAGACCCGGACGTAATATTTGTCGGCGAGATGCGCGACCCGGAGACGATAGCCATGACGCTTATGGCCTCAGAAACCGGGCACCTGGTTTTCTCTACCCTGCACACGCGCGACGCAACCGGCACGGTGACACGAATCCTGGATTACTTTCCAGCCGGCAGGCAAGCCGAAGTGCGAAACCAGCTTTCCCTCGGACTGGCTTATATAATCAGCCAGAAATTGGTGCCCAAAAAAGATGGAACCGGCAGGATCGCAGCGATGGAAATACTTAACAACAACTACGCCTGCGCAAACCTGATACGCACCGGCAAAGTAGAGCAATTGTACTCGCAACTGCAGACCAAGACCCGCGACAAGCCTGACGAAAAAATGATCACGATGGAAAAGCACCTGGCAATGCTGGTCAAGCAGAATAAGGTAGACCTGCTGGAGGCCAAAAAGTGGACCAACAATCTTAATGTCTTCGTAGATTGCATGCGCCAGGAATAATCTCGTCATGCGTCGTTCATAGTGTGTCATGCGTAATGCAATACGCACTACGCATCACACAGTACGGTTATATGACTATTCAGTTCAACTGTCCTAATTGTAGTTCGCTTATTGCTTTCTCTGACAAGAACGCCGGGAAACGGGCCCGGTGCTTAACCTGCGGCCAGCTCTTTATAATCCCAGCCAAGGACGGTGAAAAGCCGAAAAAAATCGAACCCAAGATTCAAAAGGCGGAGCCTGTGCCCGGCTTCTACCGGGCAGTTCTTGTTGATAGCTGGAGGCTCTTCATCGGGCCACAGAACTCAACATCGTTGGCCTTTGTCATCGCAGCAGTATGCTTTAAGTTTTTCCTGGGCAAAGGGATATGCTGCGTGAACTATATCTCGTTTGTCGTGGTCTGGGGCTGGCTGCTGGGATTTTACCTGAACATTATTTACGAGACAGCCTACGATATAGACAGCCTGCCGCAGATTTACCTGGGAACCAGCATTACTTTCTTATGGTACATCATTAAACCTCTTCTGGTTTTTCTGCTCACTATGGCTGCTGTGGAGCTTCCATTTATCATCGCACTTGTCATCTTGAAAAGCCCGGGCCTGGCAGCCGAGGATACCTTGTTAGCAGAAATTGTTTTGCAGGCCTTATTCGTTTTTGGCCTGTTTCTTTTTCCCGTGGCGATATTAACCATAGCGGTAGGCCAAGACTTCACTTTGCTTCGGCCTGATTATCTATTTGCCCCTGTAGTTCGCGCATTTAGGCCGTATCTGGTTACGGCGGGCCTACTCGTTGCTGCCAGCATTCTTGAGTCGCAGACGCAGCAATATGCAGGCCAGGATGTGCCGGTAGCCGCGGGGCACTTGATGTTGAATCTTGCAGTGCAGGCTGTCGCCATTATTGCGATGCGTTCGATAGGCTTATTCTACCGCCACTATGGCTGCTACTTCGCCTGGTAAATATTTAGCCCCGCGTTCTAACGCAGGGCTATTTTTACACCGTATCAATCAGTAAATCTTTTCAGCAATCGCTGCAGAAGTTCAATCGGAAGGCCCATTACATTGGTCAGGCTACCCTTGATCTTCTCGACGAATTCGTCGCCCGTTTCTTTGATTGCATAAGCACCCGCCTTATCCTGCCAGGAGCCGCTTTTTATATGCTGTAAGATTTGCTTAGCGGTCAGTTTCTTAGGGTAAACGGTTGTTGTGTCACTTTCGCATATTTCGATGCCGGCGCTTAGCCTGACAAGGGCGATAGCGGTTATCACTTTATGAGGGGCACTAAAGAGTTTTCTGGTAATCTGCTCAGCCTCTTTTGCATCGGCGGGTTTGCCAATGATTTCGCCGCCAAAATCAACAACTGTATCTGCGCCAATAACCAGACTATCAGGATACTTTTCAGCGACATTTTTTGCCTTAGCTAAAGCCAGTTTCTTTGCGTATTCATCAGCCCGTACACCGGCAGTCGAAAAGGCGGACTCATCGATGTTAGGTGTGACAGCAGTAAATTTGTAGCCAGCCTTAGCCAGCAGTTCTCTGCGGCGTGGAGAAGCAGAAGCCAAAATGATGCGGACTGCACACTGCTTGCTCATTCGCTCCTATCGCGTATCGCTTTCTTGGTCTGTACACCCAAATAGACCGCTCGGCTCGCTGAGAGTAAAACGTACCGTCGTACGAAAGCCTTCGCTGTGGCTTTGTGCCGTCAGCGGTACATTGTTGACTATCTGTCTGCAAAAAGTCAGATATTCTTTTTCGAGTTGGTTGATATCGCTGCTGATATATTGTCTGAATAGTTGCGGCCCAACGATTCGGTTCCACTCTACGGTTCGTGGGATGTTTCTATCGGCGGCTATTTTTTTGCTGGTCCTGCTGAGTGGCCAGTTGCCGGTCAGCCCATCCAGGATTAGCCGGCGGAAATTGCCAGCGTGTTTTCCGTGGTCGGTCTCTTGCAGGAATCGTATCAGTGCGTACGCCTGGCTGTAAAAAGCCCTTACCGCCTCGGCCTGGTCTATCGCAAGCACTTCGCCGGGGTTCATCGCCACCAATTCGCTCAGCGGAATTTGCTGGCTGTATATCAGCGTTTCTTTCAATCCTTCCAATCGGTACGCGTTCTGGTTTGGCTCAAAATAGAAAAGCCCGCCCTCGTATCGGCTGGTCTCAAAGAGCATGGCGATGCCTTCGTCAAGCCAACTTGGCAGGCAAAACCGGAAGTGCCTGTTGTTAAATTGGTGCCAGCCTTCGTGTCCCAGCGCTGATAGCGTCCGCCTGGTTCCGATGTAATATGTCACGCAGGCGCCGTTTAGATAATACGCCCCGGCCTTTATTTTATAGAATACCTCGGCGCGTTCGCCAGCAAAGGTCTTTGTAAAATCCTCCCACTGTCGGCGGTCCGCGAAAAGATAAATCCTCAGCTTGCCTGTCGTTTCAATGGGCCGCGGAAGTTGACGATTATAGGCATGGTAAGCAGACTCCATAAATCCGGGAATCTGGCGGAGCATCAGAGGCTCCAAAAGCGTGGTATAAATCTCATAGTGAGGTGTGGTAAGCCTTAGCCCCAGCCCATATTTGCCTTGCCATGTGTCGGTCGATTCCAGAGCCGGCAGATTTTCATTCTGCAGACTCTCTATAACGGCTTTGCAGCGGCTGAGCTTTTGGGCATCCTCAATACTGTTGGTTGCGCTTTTATAGGACTGCAAGCAACCAGCCAAGCAGACAATCGCAACAATCCAAACTGGCTTGCACCTTCCAACCATAGTCGCCTCCGTGCATAAACATCGGCCATCCTTGGGCCAGGATTCGAAGATTTTGCCAGGATTGAGCCAACTGCGATGGACATTCCATTAACGTCCTGATAAACTTGGCTTTGACACAATCCTTTGTTGCTTCGAAGGTACCATTATAGTCATTTTATGCAAGAAAAATCTTTTCTAAAATTACATTTTGTTCGTATTTGGGAGATAATGGGAAATTCTGCGGAAACAAGCAGGAAATTATATTGACGTGTTGAAAGGGCAGATAATAAAGCTGACGGCTGCCGGTGCCAAAATATTTATTATGTTTTGTCCACACAGGCAGTATTTCTCGTCTAAATTAGTGTCTGGTGAATACGGCAGATATGACCAGGGCAGTGTATGGATTATCACACAAAAAGCCTCTGTAAACGAGCAAGCAGGGGCGATAAAAAGGCCGCTTGCCGGTTGCTGGAGATTTCTTACGCCGATGTTTACGCCTATCTACGGCGTTTGTGCGGCAGCAGCCACGATGCCGAAGACTTGACGCAGCAAACATTTGTGAAAGTCTGGGCCTCGCTGGACAGCTTTGCTGGCCGAAGTCGGTTTTCCACATGGCTGCACAGAATAGCTTACAATACCTACGTAGATTGGCAGCGGAGAAATAAGGGGAGCATTCAATCTCAAACCGACCACTGGTGGCAAGGGTGCGCGGATACAAACCCCGGCCCGCCCGCTAACGCTGCCGAGCGGCAATTGGCCCAATCCCTATATGAGGCGGTCGACCAGCTCGATGAGGACAAGAAACACGTTGTGCACCTGCATTATTACCAAGGATTATCTATCAGAGAAACTGCCAAAGTTTTGGATGTTGCTACAAGTACCGTAAAGTACAGACTTCGCGAAGTCTTAAAGATTCTCAGGGCAAGAATTGATATTGAAGAAAATGAAATCGACGGAAAAGTAATTCCACTTCCGCAAGGAGAGAGAACATGAATATGCAAGGTAAAATCGAGAATTGTCTAAGAGCGGTGCCCAAACCTCCGGCTCCGGACGGCTTGCTGGATAGGTTGCGAGCGGGCGTCGCAGTTAGAGAGATCAATACGCATGTCGGCGTTGTACGTAGATGGTTCGCCCCAACGGGCGGAACAATCTCTCGCTGGCGTGTGGCCGCTGCCATCGCCATTATGGTTCTGCTGCCCTTGAGCTATGGTGCCACTAAGTTGATAAAAGGTTTTATTTCCATCCGTCAGCTCCCCGCCGTCAAGGACGACTATGTATCCGGTGCGCTTTCCCCGGACGGAAAACAATTTGCTGGCGTCACGGGGGGGAATCAATTGGCCGTCATTGACCTCTCATCCGGTGAACAGCGGAACCTCACTGAGAATTGCACCGGCAAGGTTGTATGGTCCGCTGATGGAAGTGAAATCGCTGTGTATAGATACCACCCAGCAGCACTTCTGGCTGTTTCGTTAAAGACAGGAAAAACACGAAGTCTGGTGGAAGATCAGCGCTGGTTGATGCTCGAGGACTGGTCACCTGATGGAAAATTCATTTCGGCGGTAAGGGCGACTAAGCCATCTGATATTTCGGCGGTCATGGTCAATCTGGAAAACAAGAAAGAAACAGTGCTGGCCGAGGAATTGGGGGCTTCGCCTCGCTTCTCTCCGAATGCAGATTGTATCAGCTATGTCACCAAAGAGGCCGGCCGGTCCATTCTGCACCTGCAGAAAATCGATGGGACAGGCCACGTCAGATATACGGATTTTCAGGGCGAAATCGGCCAATGTTTATGGTCTCCCGATAGCACTTACATTGTCTTCACGGGGACTCAAACAGGAATCGACCGGCAATACACAGATTTGTGGGCATTGCGGGTTCAAGGTAACCAGTTCGTGGGGGCGCCTTTGCCGGTGGTACCGGACGTTGGACAGATAACATTCTCCAACTGGTCGCAAAACGGACAATTGGCCTACCGAACAAGTTTTTCGCTTGGTGGAATATTCACCTTGCCGGTGGACCTGCAAACAGGCAAAGCTACCGGACCGCCACGCCAACTCGTGCGGCTGGGTGGTGCCTATTTGATGCATTGCTGGTCACCGGATGGGAAACAAATTGCAGTGCATGTGGCAGGTAAGATGACTTTCCTATCTGCTTCCAACGGCGAGCAAATACGACAGGTGTCATTACCCGAAATTACACATCACGGTCGGGGAGTGTCCTGGTCGCCGGATGGCAAATGGATTGTTTTCTCTGGCATGGACAGAGAGAAGAGAACAGGGATCTTTCTAATTACGGTTGAGACTGGTGAAGTAAAACTACTGGTACCACTAGAAAGACTAGTTGGTCCCACGTGGTCACCGGACGGCAAAACCATCGCTTACGATTACAAAACTGACGTTTACGTCGTGAACATTGAAGATGGAAAACCGCGACGGATTACTTCTCCGGCGGAGCAGAAGGAAGGTAATAGATACAAGATCTATCCAGTCTTTGCACCCGACGGCGGCTCGGTTGCCTATATACTAACCGGTCAAAAATTGAGCACGGTAATGGCGACAACTATAGACGGCAAGGAAACCAGAGAAGTTCTTCACTTGAAGAACGAGAAGCTCATCATTAATTTCTTCGATTGGTCTCCGGATGGACGTTATATTGTGTTCACGCCCGGCAACAATGAGATTTGGTGCGCTCCGACCGATGGCGGCGAGCCATTTCGAATCGCCGATATATCTGATCTCGGATCATATGCGATAATGCCAAAATGGTCACCTAAAGGCGATGCTATTACATTTTTCGTCGGCCGTGAGGAGTCTCGGTACTGGGTAATGGAGAACTTCCTGCCGGCGGCAGAGGCGGGCAGACGGTAGCACAAAAGCAGGTTGGCGGTAGTATTTTGTCACCGCGAACAAGGTCGAGGGGTCTATTAAAATCGGCCCGCGAGACCGAGCAGTCCCCGGGCCGTCTCATTTCAAAACCGGACGTTCTGCTGCAAACTATATATCTTTGAAGTCAGCGCCGAGTACATCGGCGGTAAATAAATAAACTTCCGTATCCGGGTCCTTCCAGGCATCTTCGGCAAGGCCCGCCTTGTGGGCACAGCAATACGACAGAAACTGCTCCTTGTTCCAGCCGGTCTCGGTAGCGACCTGCGGCAAAAAACAACCCGACAAACAGCCTCTTTTGATATAAATGCCATCTACTCCCAACTGTAGGCTCAGCGGGTCGTCCGTACGCTGCAACGGCGACAAAACAGATATCTCGATGTCCAGCTCTTTCAGCTCTCTGGGAGTAATGGGATTGGCGAAAAAGCGTGGATCGCTGGTAGCTGAGGCCTTTGCCATTTCAGCGACCAGTTCAATTAACGGCTTTTCAGCGGTGAATTGGCCGATACAGCCTCGCAGTCGGCCTTTGTTTTTGAGCGTCACGAAGCAGCCGCAATGGGCGTTTAGCTCTGGATCGTCTGATTTAGGTTCGGGCATCGGTCCGCCGGTGACAACTGCCTTGACCGTGTCCCGTGCCGCCGTCAGGAGTGTTCGTTTTTGAGTATCATTCATAACGATACCTTTATTTAGCCTCTGGTTTCACCGGGGGTTCTCAATTTAATGCAGCCATTTTATCACAAGGAATCCGCCAATCAATAGTGCTACAAACGCCAGCGAAAACCAATTAAAGTATTTTTCGATAACCGGCTTAATTTTCTCGCCCTTCCAGCCCAACAGTCCCGCCACCAAAAAGAATCTCGCAGACCGGCTGAGGGCGGATGCGATGAAAAAGACGATAAAATCAATCTCAAACACACCTGCGGTTACGGTAATAACCTTATACGGAATAGGAGTGAAGCCGGCTATCGCGACGATTTCCCAATCGTATCTGACATACAAAGCGCCTACGGTCGTGAACGGTTGTATCTTGAGCTGGTTTATTGCTCCTTCGTCTATCGACTCGGTTTCACCATCGCGCAAGGTCAGGGCAATCGGGTAGACAGGCGTCACTTGAAATTTGGGCGCCGGCTCCAAAAGCAGTTGGGCATCAACGCATTTGCGGTCAATAAGACCTTGTATTTCCTGGCCGGTTTTGAGCATAACAACGTCCCGCGAGAATCCGGGAACGTAGTCGTGAAAGATATTGCCGAGCCCTGCCCACAAAAACATTCCTATCAAGTACCCAAAGCACCCGCCCACAACCGAGGCGATAGAGCACAGAAGGGCAAATCTAAGCCATTTCTTAGGCGTACCCAGCGACATTGCCGCCAATAACACATCAGGCGGAACGGGGAAGAAACTCGATTCGGCGAAGGCAAGCAGAAATAACGCCGCCTGAGCGTGAACGGTATCTGCCCAGTGAATCACCCAGTTGTATAGACGCCTATGCCAGTGCCACCAAGCGACGGGCGCGTCGCCCGTCGCTCGTCGCTCCCCTCGACTGCGCTCGGGGCAGGCGTGGCTCGTCGCTGGTGACTCGTGGCTCGTTTCACTGTTGGACATTCAATATTCCTTGTTCAATATTCAGTATTTCTATTTGCCACAGAGCACACAGGTAACATTTGAGGTTTTGTCATAAGGTTGCGGTTGCGTTGCTCGTTACGGTTGCGTTTAACGTAAGACGTTTGACTTAACGAATAGCGCAACCTTTAAACGAAAGACGAAACCAGTAACGCAAGCCTTAAGTCAAAAATTGACCGTCACGTTCGCTATGAACTCTGCTCTCTGTGGCTTTTTCTTCTTTGTCATCTGCGAATTTTCCTGCCGGCCCGCCAGCCGTGAACAACACCGCAAACCGCGTCACCAATGCACCCAATAGAACATATCCCAAAAGGGCCTGAACCGTAATAAGTATGTGTCCCCATATACTATGGGCATTGGCATACATATCGCTGAATCCGAGCGTCATCGTAATAATCGAAAAATACAGCGCCCGCAAAGGCACCACCCACCAGGATACCACAGCACCATCTCTGCCCATAAACAGATTGTCTATAATCCCTGGCGGTGCTATTCGGCCCCAATGATAGTAGATATTGGCAAAGATAAATGCCGCCCCACAGAAAATGAGGATTATCCGCGCTGTCGAAAGACCATAATCACTCATCAACCAAAAAGGCTTGACGACCCACTTAAGTTTTGGATGCTCCTCATACCACTCCTCCCAGTTCATCCTCCGGATATTATATTCAAGAAGCTGTTTTGTCGCAGGGTCAATCCTTGTAGCTTCTAAACTAGTTCCAACAAAGCTTGTATGGCGGTTAACTTTACATTCCCAAAAAGAGGTAGCACTGTTTACTATTGTAGCTTCGACATTTGTGTTCCTCATATCTGCCCGGTAAAATACCACGTTTTCCAGGTGAGCACTTCTAAATCTCGCGCCTTGCAATAAGGATTTGTTAAAAAATGAATTCTCTAAGTAGGCAAGGGCAAAGTTTGCGTTTTCCAAACGTGCCCTCCCAGAAAACCTCAATACTGTTCCTGTTCCACCTGTAATCGGTCCAGAATTTAGGTAGGTACCCCTGAGAGACCACCGTTGAAAATCTCCGCCTTGAAGCCAGATATCCTCATCGGGATGCTCTAAACGCCACTTGTTCCACTCGGTCCCATCTTGGATTTTTGAGCAGCATTTGAGCATTTCGTACTGGTCCAGGTCGCACTTCAATCCTTTCTTTAGAAGCTCTAGGTCAAACCGCCGTTGGCGCTGCGGCTTATTCTCTTTGGATTCCGGTTCGTTCATATTGCCCGCCTGCGAAACAGAACCCCGCAATAAATTGCGGGGCTAAATATTTAGCCGGATTTGTTCATGTTTTCACTTCTGATTTCCATTTACCGCTTTGGCTGCCCAGAATACGGCTACATTGTTATAATGTCAATGAACAATGAATAACGGACTACAAACAACTTGCGCTGAACAATTCGAGAATATCGGCAATGGATTATTGGTTCGGGCACCGGCGAAGATAAACCTGTCGCTGCTGGTAGCAGGCAAGCGTCCCGATGGTTTTCACGAAATCGAAACCATAATGGCAAAGGTCACCTGGTATGATGAAATCCTCATTGAGCCAAATCCAAAAGCAGGCCTTGAACTTATATGCGAAGGCCCACAATGGTCGCCGGCTGGAGCGGAAAATCTGGTCTATCGGGCAGCCGAACTGCTGATGAAAATGTGTGGCCAGCGAGCCAACATCAAGATTACGCTGACAAAGAATGTTCCTGCCGGCACGGGGCTGGGCTCAGCCAGCAGTGATGCTGCGGCCACTCTTATCGGGCTGAACAGATATTTGGACTTGCGATTGGCCCCCAGCCGGCTTGCGGACCTGGCGGCTCAGTTAGGCAGCGATGTGGCCTTTTTTTTGGATGGGCCACTGGCGCTGTGCAGCGGCAAGGGTGAAAAAATTAAACAATTGGACCAGAATTTTAACTTTCTGGCTCTTTTAATACTACCAGATGTAACTATTTCTACAGAAAGGGTTTACGCTAATTACCGGCATGAGCCGGCTCTCTATCAAAAACTCAAGGTTCGAATAAACGATTATCTGGAAAAAAACAGGATTGATTTGGTCTCGAAAATGTGCGCAAATATGCTCCAGAAAAGTTGTTTCAGCTTATTAGAAGAGCTGACTGAACTAAAAGCGAAGATTGAATCGTTGGGTATCGGGCCTGTATGCCTGAGCGGCAGCGGTAGTGCGATGTTTTGTTTGTTTCTTGATTCCGATGAGCAAATAGCTGCAGCATACAGACACAAACTTGAGCAAAACGTTGGCTGCAAAAGCATTATCGTGACCAACAATAGATGGTGAATTTTTTGGCGAGGCAAAGAAAATGAAAATCAGCGAGGTCAGAGTCAAGTTGGTAAGCAACAAGGATGACAGGTTAAAAGCTTTTTGCTCAATTACCATGGATAATGAGTTTGTGGTGCGGGACATCAAAGTCATCCAGGGCGGCGGCGGTGTTTTCGTGGCTATGCCTTCCAGAAAAAAGAGTGACCATTGTGAAAAATGCGGAGGCAAAAATCACCTTAGGGCTAAGTTCTGCAATAATTGTGGAGCGGCACTACCCGACAACCGGGCCAGAAAAAATGTCAAAGGCAGAATGAAGTTGCACGTCGACATCGCCCATCCGATCAATGCAGAATGCAGGCAGAGAATTCAGGAAAGAGTTATTGCCGCCTATAAAGAGGAGGTAGAAAAATCCAAGCAGCCCGGCTATAAGCCTATCGAAATGGAAGAGCCGGACGAGGATGTTCCAGAAGTAGTTTAGCAGTCAAGCCAGATAAGTAGCGCAAATAAATCTGGTTCCAGCCAGGCGGCTATTAAAAGCAGAACCTCTTTTGACTATCTGAGGCCCCGGTTTTGCAGGTTCCCAAATGCACCAAGAAGCATTTGGAAACTCTGCGCTAAGCAGGATTATGTTTGGGCTTACAAAAGGGAAGTCTGTCAAAACGGGGCTTATTAACTTGTGAGGTCCTCAAGAACCCTATCCAGAGCAATTTCCAACCGCTCATTGAGGTTATATTTACCTTGCGTAAGCTGTTCGCGGACGTGAAGGACTTTTTGTCTTCGAACTTCCGGCAGCGAAGCAATGTTCTTCAGCACCTGCCCAAGGGGCGTCGTATTGAGGTTTTCGAGTATTTGCTCCATAATCAGATCGTTATCTGCAGCCAGGTCCTCGCTTAAAGGGTCGCCCTGCTGATTCTGCCCTGAGCAGCTCTGAAAATCGAAGTCTCGCATATCAGCTACCTTAGCAGACCCGTTCCAAACGAAAACGTCCGTATTTTCGTTGGAGCCCTGCAACCACTATATATTGTATGCCCCCAAAATCCTTTTCGAGGCCTGAGATAAACTTACAGTATTGATATCGACAGAAATACCTGCAAAACTTTAGAAAACTTTAGCATTTAGCTGACCACGCACAACCACTTTATGTGCATCGACTTGGGTGCCAAAAACCAGGCTGCCAGTACTGAAAAAAGGGCTGAAAACAAAGCGGTAGCAAGCAGAAAGATTAAAATGATAAAATTGCCGAAGCCGATATAGGCAAGCTGGGCAATATACTATATGTAGTGATTGCAAGGTTTTTGCTTTTGGCAGCACCCGAGTTCATAAATTGGCGTTGCCAGGCTTGAAATAGCTGGTTTCTCAGTAGTAATACTTAAAGTCGAGGTCCACATCCCATAAATCGGGCACGCCTTTCTTCTTGGTTAGCTTGACCTGTGTGCACTGCAAATTCGCCCAGCGAAGCTGGATTGTGGAGAGGAATCGAGCGAATCTGGCGATATCAACGTCTTTTAGCACCACCTTGGCACTCTGACTTTTCTGCCCGCTGGATTCTATAACCGCCCCTGCATCCTGGCTGTAATTGCCCGCGGGTATGTTACACTGGGCAGCCACCATAGCGACCGCTCTGGCATAGTCAAATTCCTCCTTCGAGTTGGCTGCATCAGCGAAGGCCAAACGGTCGCGATCAAGGGTCAGGATCTCTGCGATTAGACTTTGGGCTTTCTTGTACTGTCCGACCTCTGAATCCCAACTTTTTTCCGCGTTCGGCAGATAAACAGCCCACACCAACAGCGGCCACAATCCAACTATTGCAGGAATCAGTATGTAATACAATGCCGGATTCTTGTATATGTCTTTCATAAGGCGACCTCCGGACTACTTTCGCGGCTCGACGGTTACGCTGAAAGTATCACGTGAGCCTTTAAGTCCGTAGCTATGTTCTATGATGTCCAGCTTGGCCTCTCTGATTGCTTCGAAAAATTTGAGGGTGTTTGCCCGGCTGGATGTATCGCCTGAAATAGTGGCGTTTCTTAGGCTAACCGTGAGCACATCAATATTCAGGTTCGTTTCTGCCGCGCACTTATTAAATGCTTCCAATATGAGAGTCAGCTTTGAAGATATAGATTTTTCGCCGGTGATGCTCAACTGACCGCTCTTTACGTCCCTGATGTGTCTCAGCTCGCTGGCCAGTTTTTCTGTCACGCTGATGCCGGCCGGTGGTTTTTGGCCAGCCATAATAGCCGCGTACTCGCGCTCCAAGTTCTTCTTTAATTGACTTCGGTATCTATTTTGTTTGAAAAGTTCCGCCTGGCCGTACAGGCCGACAGCAAGAAGAAGAAGGGCAACAGATACGCTCAGGTACTTCAGTGTCTTTTGCAGCCGGAGTTTTTTGCCCTGGTAAGGCATGAAATCCTGGCGGAAATCTACTGTTTCTGTCCTTTCCAGATGAGCCAAAGCCGCTCCGTAGGCGATTGCAAAATCCACATGGTCGGGGCATTCCGCCAAGACTTGCGGCTGGATTCCGGCAGAGCCAAGTAAATCGACGCTGCTTGCCTGGATGCCCAACTTTTTTTCAAGCCGCTGGTAGTCTACGGAGCCGGCTGAGTCGAAAATCCTCAGGTGCTGAATCAGCTCGCTCCCTGGAGCCAGAGCACTTGTGGTCAGTGCCTGTCTTGCCAGCAGGGCCTCTCGGTCCTGCGTTGGGCCGAGCAAAAATGTTCGCACTGCCTCTGCTTTTTGCGATTTTGAAGGGACAATGAAATAGCCACGCCGGGCGGAAAGAATTCCGAAAAGAGTCCCAGCTTCTTGCGAGTCCGGCAAGGATACATTTTGCCGGATAAATCTGGACAAACAACTCACGTCCGGCTCAATGGTTACAGGGTCAATATTGTTGCTTTGCAAACAAATGACAATCTCTGATAGTATTTTTCGCTGGGCAGTAAAGACGGTCAGCTCCGAGCCTTTCTCGCCGCTGGAGGTTATCTGGAAGGCAATTGCCAGGTCCGTTATATCCATAGCCAGTGTCTCTTCGGTGTCATACCTTACGGTGGAGGCGATCTGTTTTGGGTCGGCAAGTTCACTGTGCACGTTATGCTGCATGAATAGTGCACAATCCAGCGCCACAGCGGCCTCGGAGAAGTGCAGTGCTCTGTCGGCGCAGCCCCGGGCGATGAGACCTGCCAGGGTATGAGGATTCTGCTGCTCTGGGTCTTCAATGGAGACGGTAAAGCAACCTTGAAGTTTCTTTCCTGGCCCCGCTGGACTCAGACAAGCCACGGTTGCCTTGTCCTTGCTCAAGTAGATTCCCAGATAGTTTTGATGTTCCACTTCGACTAAACTCCTGAGTTTGTCAGCCGTATCTTGTATCTGCAGGAAACTCACCCGGAAATCACAGCGACAACTCTCGGTTTCCCCTGCTCTTTCGTTACAGCCGCGACCGCAGATGCCTTTGCCACTCCGCTGACCGCTGTTACTCTAATCGTAAAAAAATCGCTGGCGGTTGTGATAAATTTTTCACACCTTCTAATTGCATCAGAGTACCTGGGCAGCGATTGCTTCAGACTGTCCAGATCTGTGAACGGTTGCACGCATCTTGCCTGGATTATTGCTTCAGCGATTGCAGGAGCGTCGGAAGGGCTGCCGAAGGCAAAAGCAGCTTCCAATACGTGTCGAGGAGCAGTATTTATATTGACCGTTCTGGAAGCCCACATCCCGATATATTTAAGAGCCGATTCTTCTCTGCCTTGTATGTAGGGTCTTGCAAGCAGCTCGCGGTCGAGCAGGGAACTGTGAAGAAGTCTGGCGAAATCGGTATTCTGCCTGGCAGTCTGGTCGGCGGCAGATAAGGTCCTGCTGGTTATCCGTGTTGCTCTGCCTGTTGAGGGGTTTTGTACAATAGTGTCCCCTTCTTTGGCGCTCTTTACCTGGGTTGTTGTGCTTGTTGAGGGTATCCTTACGGTTGTCTTTACAGGCTCAAATTCAAGTTTGAAGGGCCTAATCTCGCCTATTTGTTTTAGTTGTTCTTTAAGCGAATCTATGCCGCTACGGTCCAGAGCCATCCATTCGCAAAAGATTTCCAGCCCTGCCTGTGCCTGGCGCTGCACCTGATTGTCGGTCAAAAGTGCCCAGCCGATAGGGTATTTTGCGTTTTCGTCTTCAATTTCGATCCTGACCTTGGCAGAGCCGATTTCAAACTCAGCCGGCTCGCTCACATAGGGCCATGCTGGACCATACGGACCGGGTATCGTCACCGAATTTGCATCAGTAAGACCGGCAGCTTGCATTTTACTGAGACTAATGTCATTAACATCGTTGACATCGTTAACGTCTTTGGAATCATTGGGGTCAGTTAGTTTTCTGCTGAAATTGGCGTCGCCCAAACCAGTGAGATTATCCTCTATGCCCAGGGCCTTTTCAGCAGCCCACTGGGCCAGAAGTTTCTGGTATTCGGCCTGGCTAAGGATAAATAGATCGGAAAAGTCCGGTTCATTCGGCCGGCTAATCAATTGCGGGCTGATGTCCTCCAGTGTAGCCAGTGCGTACTTCAGAGCCGAGTCACAACCATAGCGGGCTTGGCTGTAATCTATGATGTACTGATCGCGGTGACGCTGGGCGTTAACACGACTGCTTAGAGTATAACCCAGCGTCGCCAGTACAACCAATAGCACCAATGTCACCAGCAGTACGATGCCTGGTCGTTTTTTCCTGGCCAAATGTTTTGACTGTTCAAAAAAATCACTCATGGTTTTTGTTTTTCTTGGCCCTCGGCCGGTGCGATCTCAAACCTAATTTTTCTGGTCCTATCGATGGCTATTGTCCGCGTGATTTTCGTCTCTTCTGCCACGTCAAGTGTGCCCCTTACTGTTGGGACAGGCTCGCCGAAAGAAATAGTCACCGTAATGCCGGGTGGCAGCGCAGGACTTGTCCACCGGTCCTGAAAATCCTCGCCTCTTGGGACCTGAACTTTGAAAAAGGTAAGGCCGGTGCAGATTGGTATGAAGGGATATGCCTTCTCCCAGCTTTCTCTTTTCTCATCCAGCAGCTTGTCCTCCAGCTCAATGCCGCTGTGGCTGCGGTAGAGGGTCAAGCAGTTGGCGTCGTTGTTATAGCCGGTCTGCCATACAATTTCTTCAAACATCTGCTCTTGATTTTTGCTGTCGAAGATGCTCTTTCGGATTACCAATTGCGCCGTTTGGTAGCCTTGGTCGAAGCGGGTGCTGTCGATAATGATTTTCGTGCTGGTGTCGGCAGCGATTATTCGGTCGAGGTCCTCAGCGATGCGTTGTAGAATTTCGCCCGGCAGGCCGGAGTTGTCAAGCTTTCGTGTTACTGCCGCGGCGGAGTTCTCGGCCCGGCTGTAAATAGCGAGCACCGCCACCAGCACCATCGCGCCTATAATCAAAGCGGCAAGAACCTCTGCCAGTGAGAATCCTTGCCGGGCCACAAATGTATTGCCGACTTTTTTGAGACTTTTTAGCCTGTTTGCCGCCATAGAGATTACAACTCTTTTCCTTGCCGCTTCTTTATCAATTCAAAGATTTGGTTGAAATCCATTTTTTCGAGCTCACCGTACGTTAAGCCTGTTGCCGAGTCAACCTCATTTTGCCAATCCTTCTGGCCGGGCGTTTTTTGGCTGCCTGCCTGACCGATATGCTGCCTTAACTGTAATAGTTCAGCCTCGGAGCCTGCCTGGAGTTTTTGCTGGTCCTCGGTCGGTTTGCCGTTGCTGCGTTTATACAAATCGAGATTGTTTTTGACGAAAGAGCCGTTTTCAGTGGTGAGCATGCCGTTGTTAAGCCATTGCTCGATGGTCTCCTCATTGACGCCGGCGTACTGGGCGGCTTCCTCGATGGTTCCGATAATCTGGTCGGCCAGGAACTGCTGGTCTTGTTGCTCCTGCTGTTTCATGATTTGTAGCAACTGCTCTTTTGTGACATCGGTCAGCCAATGGGTCAGCTCGATGGTTTGCGTCTGGCCTTGCGTATCCTCATATTCGGCTGAGCAAACGGCCCTTACCCACATTCGGTTGGTTATCGGCTCATAGAATGTTTCCACCGCAGTTTGCCATTTGATTTCAGGATATATATCGCTACTTCCGGACTCAGACGTCTCTTTGACCGATTCGGAGGCCAGCAGTTTCTCCATATTTTCGCGTGCGGTTTCGAAGGCGTGCATCCGCAGTGTTGAATCTGCCGCCGAATTTACACAGCGACTTATTACTACCAGTACACTTGAGCTTAGAAGTGCCAGTATAATTAGCGCAGTGGTGACCTCTACCAGGCTGAAGGCTTTCCTATATGCGCTACGCAATGCGTAGTACAATGTACGCTCTTTTTTAGAATGATAGCTCATTTTTGTCCTTCGGCACTAAAAGTGGCACGTCACCTTCTTCTAATTGAACGACCCTGTTAATGCGGTTGACTACAACGGAATACGGCTGCTCTTTTTCATCCAGCAGAACGATTTTTCCACCGTAGTGCCAGCCTGCGTGTCCAGCTCGAAATTTAGCCAGGCCCTGGTTGGTGTAGTCTCCGTCATCAAACTCGACATAAGCGACCCGGCAGTTCTGGCCGAAACTATTAGCGGTGATAATTTCCTCTTGCAGAACCTGCGACAGGTCGGGCGAAGTTATCTGGCGAAGCAAATAGCTTTGCTCTGTCAGGTCGATTATGACTTCATATCTCCTATCGCTTTCGGCGGCAGCTCTGGCAGCCATTTGCATCGTGGCAACAAAATCCTGCACCTGAGCTCTGAAGGTGTTTTTTCTGAGCAATCCGAAAAGATACACCTGGGCCAGAGACACAAACAGCGAGACCATCACAAGTACGATTACCAACTCGGTAAAGGTAAACGCGCTGATGCGTGAACGTGTGGATGAGTATATGAGGCAATGTGTCCAAGTATGTCTGGATACACGCATTTCCTCATTCACGCATTTACGCATATACTGGTTATTCTGCATCGGTGCTGAGCAGATCGGCATCGTTACCCTCACCACCTTCCTGGCCATCGGCACCGAGACTCTTGATTACAAAAGGCTTGCCGCTCTCGGGATAGAGCTGGTAGATAAACTCGCGGCCCCAGCCGTCCTTTGGCACTTCCGTGGTTTCCAGATATCCGCCCGGCTCCCACTTTTCGACATCGGCCGGCTGCTCGATCAGAGCTTTCAATCCTTCTTCTTCGGTGGGGAATCTGCCGGTGTCCATCTTAAATTGATTGACCGCCGTATGAAGGGCCTTGAGGTTAGCCTTGGTGGTGGTGACGCGGGCCTGGTCGATCTTGCTGGCAACTTTTGTCACCACTAACGTTGCCAACAGGCCGATGATAATCAGCATGGCCATAAGCTCAACCATCGTAAAGCCGGTTCGTCTTTTTCTTTTCCTTGTCATATTGACCTCCCGAATATTTGCTAAAGTTTTCCTGCGGAGACTTCCAGAATCGGCAGTATCGTTGCGTAGGCGATTATGCCTATTATTGCAGCCATAACCAATATGATAAGAGGCTCAAACGCGGCGCTAAGCCGCTCAATAACCACATCTGTGGAGGCCTCGAGGTTTTCGCTTATGTTTTTGAGCATCATTTCCAGTTCGCCGCTTTTTTCTCCGACGGCGACCATGTGGGCGATGGCAGGATCGATTACCCCGCTATCTCGTAGCGGCGTGGCGATATCGGCACCTGCCAGAATCCTCTCTCGGGCCTGCTGGACGGCCCTTTTCATCAGGCTGTTGCCGGTAACCTCGGCTACCACCCGAAGCGACTCAGCCATCGACAGTCCGCTGCTCAGAAGAGTTGAAAGCGTCGAGGCAAAACGCGAAACTACGCGCTGCTTTATAAGAGGGCCAAATAGTGGCAGCGATAGCAGCAGTTTATCTCGCAAATATGCACCGCGTTGCGTTTTGACGAACCTCCTGAGGAATAGGACCACTGCGGATACTGCTGCGATGACCACCAACAGTCGCCAAGTGCTTAGCAGGTAGCCGACACCCATCAGTTGTCTTGTGATCCATGGCAATTGCTGCCCCGTCCTGGCAATCTGTTCGCCTATCTTTGGGATAACCTTGGTGGTCAAGATGAGAATCGCTGCGATACAGAACGCAATCAGGACCATAGGATATATCATGGCTGTGAGCACTTTCGATTCGACGCGCTGGCGTTTCTCCATAAAGCCGGCGATGGTTGAGAGACTCTTTCCTAATGTGCCAGTGACTTCACCCACGCGGATCATGCTGACATATATGACATCGAAGTAGTCGTTGTAGTCTTTCAGACCATCGGTTAGTGACTCGCCGGTAACAACGCGGTCGCGAATGTCAATAAGGGCATTTTTGAATCGTGTATCGGACGTCTGCAAGCTAAGTACCGACAGCGCTTCGGTTAGTTTAATCCCTGAATCGAGTAGTGTCGCCATCTGCTTGGTGAAATCAATTATTTGGCTCTTGCTGGTTCTGGCAAAAATAGAAAACAACGACACTCTGGCCCCGATTGTAGAGATGACCTCAGTCACCGATGTTGGATGAATGCTGCGGCCTCTGAGCTGTTTTCGCGCCGCATAGGGGCTTTCAGCGGCGATTGAGCCTTTGACTTTTCTGCCGTCTCTTGCTATCGCTGTGTAGTGGTATCGAGGCATAATAAAAATAACCTACCGACAAAATCCTAATATCTAAATTCTAAATCCGAAACAATATCGAAATTCAAATCTCAAATGTTGTTAACTTTCGCAGTTTTGATAAGTAATCATGCAGCGTGAGCTAACGCTTCGATTAAAAACTCAAAATTTTTGTCATGTGCGAACTTTTTCACGAACATAGATTTAATTCGCTGCCTCCACAGTGTTCGCCGAAGACAGGCCAGAGCATCTTGAAAACTCGGACGCGCTTTGGCAGGATACCACGGCAAGAGCACCATCAGCTTCTGAGTTTTTTTCTGCTGCAGATACCACAGCCAAATCACCGAATACAGCCACAAACTCACCGCCGCTGCTCGCTCTGGACCCTTGTCTTTCCAAGTTTGTGGCTCTTGGCCACCCAGAAACTGCTTTGTGTTCTTTATAGTATCTTCTATGCTCCATCGGCCAGCAAAGCCACCAATTACCTCCGCAGCGCTCAGACTCAAGTCTGTGGTAAAGAAAAAATCGTCTTTTTCTTTGCCTTCTGGGTCTCGGCTGATGACCAGAAGAACCGGTTTTTCCGACACCTTGTACCAGATAACTTTGCGGGCATACACCAGTCGTTTCCTTACCTTGCCGCGCTCGATAGTCTCTACCTGTTGCCAATTTTTTACCCATTTGGCCATCTGTTGGGGACAAAGAAGTCTGCTGCCTCTCTTGCGAGGCCGGCCTCTTCGTTTCCTTTTTCTTTTGGGCGGCAGGGCATAGATATTCGCATCCCGACGCATACGAGAGATGATATGAGTATTGAGGATGTCCCGTCCAGCCAGAGAGGCGTAGAACCCATCGCAACAACTGATAAAATGCCTTTGGGGAAGCCACGCAGTTACTTCTATCAACATCTCTTGAGCCAAATCTATCAGTGTCGGGCCATCTTTGCGGTGTACTCTGATATTGATGGGCAGACCCAGAGGTTGGCCGCCCCAGGGTGGATATATCCTCAAAGTAAGGATCACCAGATTCAATCCCCAGGCGTGAACAAAGGTTTTCGCTGTCGAACGCACCGCATCTCTCCACCAGCCGGCACCGTTGAGCTTGCGTCCGGTGTGGTGAAACAGTGTATCGTCCAGATCGGTAGGGATAACGCCGGAGGGATAAAATATCCTGACCAACAGAATCGTCAGCAGTCGCCACAGTTGGCTTATCCCCCAAGAGGCGTGAGGGAAAAAGCGGTGGTAAGCATCGTGGGCTCGTACACCTTGTGGGTCGGCAAATGGCAATATTGCGGTGATGGTGCGTCTGGCGGTACAGAGTACCCAGCCGGTGACCAGGCGTGCAAAGATTTCTGCTGTGGGGTTTGTGAAGATTGGCAAAAAGTATTGAATAACATCCGTCCATGTCGATATATTGATTATGTCCATACCAGCCTTCCTTTCTTTGTATTTGCAAAGAATCTATCGGAAGGTTGGTATGTTTTTGCTTATAGTTCATTAAAATTAGCCGCCTAAAAACTGCGAAAGTTAACATGTTCAAAACGCTTTATTCTTGGGTTTTCTATTTTGGTCATTTGAATTTGTTTCGAATTTCGTGCTTAGGATTTCGGATTTCTTACAGTACGTCTGTTTGTGTTACTCGCAGCACCTCGGATATAGTTGTTATTCCAGCCAGCGTTTTTCTGGCTCCGTCCATTCGAAGAGTCTGCATTCCCGCCTCGAGCGCGATCTTTTTTATTGTGCCGGCGGTCCTGCGTTTATATATCAGGTCCTGAATTTCGTCGTTGATTAGCATCATCTCGTAAATTCCGGTTCGGCCCCGATAGCCGGTTTGAAAACACCGCTCACATCCGGTGCCGATACAGAACTTTCCGACACTTTGAGCTGGGCCGGATGCCTTAACAATGCCCAGTCCCAGCTCCCTTAATTCGTGTGGTGTCGGCTGGTAGTCCTTTCTGCAATCCGGGCATACCTTTCGCACTAAACGCTGTGCTATTACCGCAATCAAAGACGAGCTTACCAAATACGGCTCAACGCCCAAATCCAAAAGTCGAGTGATCGCGCCCGCTGAGTCGTTGGTGTGAAGCGTGCTGAAAACCAAGTGGCCGGTAAGCGACGACTGTATCGCCATTCGGGCCGTCTCAATATCACGCACTTCACCGACCATTATAACATCGGGGTCCTGACGCAGCACGTGCCGCAGCGAAGTAGCAAAAGTCATGCCTTTTTTGCTTGCCACCTGAATCTGACTGATGCCCTCCAGTTGGTATTCGATGGGGTCTTCTATGGTTATTACGTTTTTTTCGGATGAGTTAATTCTGTTAAGGCACGCGTAAAGTGTGGTGCTTTTCCCGCTGCCGGTTGGGCCGGTTACAAAAATTACCCCGTGGGAGCGATGCAGCAGCGAATCGAATTTCTTCAGGTCGTCCTGCCACAGGCCCAGCTCGTCCAGCGCGAAAAGACCCGTGCTCTTATCCAGCAGTCGCAGCACACTGCGTTCGCCAAAGCTGGTGGGCACGGTGCTAATGCGCAGGTCCACCTCTCGCTGGCCCAGCCGAACACTGCACCGGCCATCCTGTGGCAGCCGGCGCTCAGCGATGTCCATGCCCGCCATGACTTTGATGCGAGAGATAATCAACGGCAGGACATTTCTATTCAAACTCAAAGTGTCGTACAATATGCCGTCAATACGGTAGCGAATCTGAATCTTTGTCTCATAAGGATGCACATGGATGTCACTGGCCCTCAACTGTAAGGCCCGAAAAAGCAGGTCGTTGACCAATCTTATGACCGGGGGACGGTTCACCACATCAAGCAGGTCGTCGGAAGCGGCCACTTCGTCGACCAAGTGCTCGAGGTTTTGCGAATCGAGTTCTTCTGCTACCTCTTCGATAACCGTTGTTCTCTGCTCGTAGGCGACATCTATGACCGAAGTAATGGCGGCCCGCGTAGATATGGCTGGCTTTACCGCCAGGCCCGTCATCTTCGAGACGTTGTCCAGTGCGTTCGCATCCAACGGCTTGGACAGCACCACAGTAAGTTCGTTATCCTGCCCGTTCCGCTTTATTCCGATAAGGTAGTGGTGCTGGGCGTATGTTGCAGGAACTGCTTCTATGAATTCCACGGGCACAGCTTTTTCCGGTATTTCCGGCAGATATTCCCAGCCCAGTGCCTCGGCGAACAGCTTCAAAACCACCTCCTCGGTGAAGTAAGGGCAACTCAATAGAAGCTCATCCAGCCGGGCATGGCCGCTGCTTTCTTTCAAAAACTTGGCCAATTGCTCCGCGTCAACCAGTCGCGTCCGTTTGGCGGTTTGTATCAGTAAATCCTTCATATAATGGCTGATTTCTTCCTGCCGTGAATCTGCTAAGTCCGCTTTACTATGCTATATACGCATTCCGGCCTATCCGTGGTCGACTATCTACTGAAGATTTTGCTCTAACCGCTGATAGCTGCTAATTATCTTCAAGGACTCGCGCCGGGTCCATAGGTTTTGGTTTTATGCCCGGCCAGTCTTCGTAGCTCTGCATTTGCCGTTCGTAGCTTTCGAATCTATCTTGATTTCTTCGGGATATAACTTTTATGTCGGCTTCGCCCACAGCTTCTTCGCCGGGCCTTAAAATGTGGGCTTTGACAAACACATACAGCCGACTTTGCTCATCTGTGTTGGATACACTTCTGAAAAATCCTCCGAAAATCGGAAGATCGCCGAGGATGGGCACCTTACTGCCGCCTTTGCTTTGCTTGATCCTCTCCAGACCGCCCAGGATGATCGTCGTGCCGTCGGGCACGGTTACCTTGGTCTCTACGTTGCTGGTCAGACGGTCAGGTGGCGTTGGGCCTTTTCGCTTCGTATCGCTGCTGATTATTTCGTAATCGGGTCGGAGGCGAAAATCGACACGCTCCAAGGCAGCAGCAAGTTGAAGCTGGTTGCCTTTACTTATATGGGGTGTGATTGTCAGGGTAATGCCCGCCGTGAAGGGTAGAAAGCCTATCTGTGTAGTTGCGGTAGGAGCGGTAGCTGCTGTGCCAGGAACAATTTGAGTTTCTTCCCTAACGATGTTTGTTTCCTCCTCGGTTTTAATAACGCCTTGCTCATTGTCCTTAACCAGCAACTTCGGTCTTGCCAGTATCCTGCCATAGCCCTTTTTCTGCATCATTTCTAACAGAGCCTGGATGTGCCGATCTGCGTAGAACGCTTTGCCTCCGCCTGCGGCGCTGGAGACTGCCTCGACGATCCTTTCTTCAGGAAAAGGGCTGAGCAAGGGACTCAGGCCGGGACCCTGCATCGTTGCTCCGGCTTCAAGTCTCGGCCATTTCGAGACCAGGTCGAGGTCGACCGTAAACTCTTCATTTTTGGTGATTTCCACCAGTGTCACATCGAGCAGGACCTGGGGGCGATACTCGTCAAGGGTTTTTATAAGATTGCTTATCCATTGTTGGTTCTCTTTGTTAGCGTAGACTATGAGCGAATATGTTTTGGCATCGGCGACAATGACAGGAGGCTGCTCTTCTTGTCTTCTTGGTGTTTTCTCCGTAGTAACGATCTTGGCCTCTTTATCTTGCTTGGTGGTGGTCTCCATAATCAGCTTTTCCAGGATGCCCGCAAGCTCATTTGGGTCCTGATTCTCAAGTGGATATACCACGTAAGGGATGGAAGCCGCTTCGGCTTGGCTGTCTACATAGCTGATAATGGTATTTATGCGGGCGTGCTGCTCGGCAGTGGCATTTACCAGAAGTGAATTGGTTTGCTCTATTACTACCACTTGCGGCTCTTCGACCAGCGCCTCCTTGGTCTCGGTGGTTGTGATTGGCGTCGTCGGAGGCTGGCCTGGTATAGCAGGCGTCGCGGGCCCAGCCGCCTTGGTGGCGGCAGTGGTAATTCTCTGAGAAGCAGCAATCTGACTGGGGCTGATTATACCCAGCTCTGCCAGCTTGTTTTTTACTTCCTCAGCACCAACGTGCTCAATTCTGTACACTTGCAGCGTCCTCAAGTCCTGCTGCTCCACGTCAAGGGCATCTATCAACTCTTCCACCTCTTTCAACTGGTCCTGCAATCCTATCATCAAAATACGGTTAGTTCTTTCGTCGGCATCAAGGTAGACGGTGGGCGTGACCACTTCCGGCTTCGCGGCCTGCGTTGGGACTTGGAACCGGGGTTGAGCTTGTCGCTGAACTTGAACTTGCCTGGCTGTCCATAGGGCTTTCTCTCGCGCAACCCGGAGATTGTACGCCTGATCTGTCTCCCCTGCCGCGCGTGGAGGGGGAGTGAATTCTTCGGCTGCAAGTTCCGGGATGGTAATTGAGACTGTGCCCAACTGCTCGGCCAATGTCTTGACTTTCTCGGCAAGCGTCCTGGCCATGGTATATTTGAGCTGCCTGAACCTGAACTTTTTGGGATCGCCCGGCTTGTCGATCATCTCAATAAGTCGGTCCACGCGAGGCATACGGTAGGCATATTCTGTGACTATGAGTTTCTTGGCTTCGGGGATGGCCGATACATCGGTGCCGAGCTTCATCCCGGCCAAAAGATTCACTGCACTGGTTGTATCGACATGTTTTAGCTCAAAAACACGGGTTATCACTACATCGCCGTACCGTATGGGTTGTGCTTTCTCTGTATCTGCCAGCAGGTTGGGATCAATTTCCAGTGCCTTGTTCTTAGGAACTATCGTGACGAGATTTCCCTTGCGGGTCATCACGAAGCCTCGAAAGTTCAGCGCCGATTCAAGCAGCGGATACAATTCCTTGACCTTGATGGGGCCTTTAAGCTTACCCTGGAGTTTGAGTGTGACGGCGCCTTTTACCTCGTTCGGGTCGTACATAAAGTCCAGACCCAGATATTGGCCTGCCAGGCCCAGCAGCATGATGATGTCGACATTATCGGGCAGATCCAACCGCAAGGTTTCTTCGCCGTTCGGAATAGGCCCGAGTATGTAAGGGCTGACAACGGCATTTGGCTCAGCAATTTCGCCCGGCTGCTTCATCTCGGCTGGTTTCTGTTCTATTTTGGGGCTGGGAACTGCCTCAGGCTCGGGCTTTGGCTCAGCGGGTTTCGGCTGGACCAATATCTCGTTAGCATCGACTTTAGTTTCGGTAGCCGCAGCCCTGAGCAGCTCCTGTAGTATCTGCTCCGGCAATTTTTCAGTCTCCTTTGGCTGGTTCGGCTCGACTGTCTTCGTAACTGGCTCCAGTTGCGGATTCTGCAGTTTGTCGATAGCCGAGACGATCTTTTCTACCAGGCTGGCCGGCGCGATAGCCAGGACCATATCGTTGTGGACGTCAATAATTGCCCTGGCGGTGGCGTTGGGCTCAGGTGGCCTGGAAAAGTCTCCCAGCGATACGTTGCCCAGCACCGCTGCGATCCGCTCTTTGGGGGGCAAATTCTTGGCTTGCCAAGCAGGATAAATCGCTTTTACTACGAATTGTTCCTTGACATCGGCATCGACCAGTTCGACAACGGCACCTGCTTTGGTCAGTTCGTCTGGCCGGCCCGTCACCAAAAGCATGTTCCTGCCGGGAAGCCGTGAGACGGTGCCGAGCTTAAGCTCCGTCAGCAACTGTTTGCCCTGCTGGGCCGATATGTGCCTTAATGGAAAGCCCTTCACGCCGACCTGGCTGGAAACATCCTTTTGGTCCGCTGCAAGAAGATAACTGCCGTTCCAGAAAAGAGTTACGACCAGAAGGACCGCAAAGGCTTTGCCCCGGCCGCTGCCAGAGAAATCCTGTTGTCTCATCGTACTACCCCTTCCTTCAGGCCCACCTTGCGATAGCTTGTCTCGTACATAGCGGCTAACAGCTATGAAAACGGGGCTTTTGCCTGTCAAAAGCCCCTGCCCAAAGCCTTACGCAGACTTTGAAAGACCAGCCTTTTAATCAGACATACAGCAAGTGCAAAAGTTCCCGGTTCTTCCGCCGAAAAACATAAATTTCAGTACTGATAACGTAGAAAATAGCGGAGGGCCAGGTTCGCAGTCTATATTGACTGTCGCCATGCCGGCAACGGCTAAACGCCAGGCGAGGCAGCAGTGCCTACTGTGTCTTGGGGGGTAAGGGCAGTCGTCTGGGTAACCCTATTTGCCTCTTATTTCGGCTTTCTTGTGGACGATTAGGATCTTGCTTGAGGCCGTTAAGTTCCTTACCCAAATTACCCAGTTTCTCTGCTTCCTGGGCGTCGATGTGCGTTGTCTTAAAATCAGAGATGAGTTTTTCCATCATCGCAGCGTTTAGCTCGCCGCTGCCGGGTGAACCAGTTTTGTCAGAGGCCGAACCGCTCTGAATAGCTTTAAGCTTCTCGATCAGGTCTTCCAGCGCCGCGCTATCCTTGGCGCTTAGCTGTGGCATTGGAGGCCTGCTTATGGTAACGCCGGCAGTAGCTTTACCTGACGTTGCCGTAGGGAGATGGCTAGCAACCTGGCTGCTTGCTCCTACAGAAACTCCCGCCGATGGGCCTGCTTGTCTCCAGGGGCTTACCCTTGCTGCAGATGATGCCGAGCCGTCAAGGAGACTTAATTCCGGCTGCCTCGGCTCAGCCAGAATCTGCTCGGAATTGCCTTGCTCATCCTGGCAGATGATCAGGCCATCTTTTATCTGCTCAACGGTTACGTGGCCCAGTTTACTGCCCGGTTTGACCCAGAGCAGACCCTTGCCCGGCTCGTTAATGAATGCCAGCGACTCTTCGGGTTTGGTCGCGTGGACGCTGGTGCCGATTAGGCTGAATTTGGCATAAGCTTTCGGAGGCTTGGGCGGAATAATGGCCTGCTGCCTTACCAGGTTAGCTCTGGTAGGCTCAGGCGGCGGATTCAAGTAAAGTGCGAAGGCCTCGGCCTGCTTTACCAACGGCGAACTTTGGCTCTGACTTTCGGTCTGCTTATCGACCTTGGCCTGCTTGAGTTTTTCAACCACCCCGGGCGAGTTCAAGAACTGCTCGGCTTCTTCGTCCGCCCGTACGCCAAAAAACACCGGGGAAATAAAAAGCAGGCCCGCTAAAATCGCCGTGGCAATGATTGTTATTCGCAAGGTCTTTATCATAATCTCGTATTCGGACGTTTACGCCGCCTATGAACACCTCTACTCATTCTACGCCAGAAAGTGCAATGCGGATCACGCGGTAGCAGCACTATCCGGCATATTATTCGACATTGCTGGCGGCGTTTGGTTCCCTCCAGTGAACAATTCTTCGGAAGAACTCCATAAATTATGGGTGCTTCTGGCTGAGCGAGGAATGACAACTGCTACAGTTCATTTCGCCCAGCGAATCTTCGAGTTTGCCACCTCTTGCATGACAGCTTTTACACCATTTTGTTTCCGCGCTTAAGCTGTAGGCCGCCGCGAACTGGCCCTGAAAACTGCTGTTAAGGATCTGCACGGTTTTTTTAGCGGTATCGGCAGTCACGCGTGCACATCGCTCATTATGCTCTTTGCTAAAAGCTCGATGTCCCGACACCTTGCACCAACTGCTGACCGATACGTGGCACAGAACAGAATTGGACACGGACTTCGGCATTTCCATCTCTAATTTTGGCTTCTTAGGCACGTAAATTGGAAGTGCTGTTGTCTCATACCATCTAAATAGCTCATGTGTAAGGAGCTTCACCTGCTCTTGGGTTGTGGCGAACAGGCCGATAACGGCCGCGCCTCCGTTCAATCCGCCGCACAGAGAGCCCCAGCCAGCAGCTCCGCCTGCCCCATATCTGGTCATATCAAACGGAAAGGACTCGTAAGGTTCACCGTGTTCTTCCGCCAATTGTCCTATTATACTCTTGAAAACCCCGTACATACAATGACCCTGGTAATAGTCCTGGTATGCCCTGTCTGCGGTAATATCCGGGTCCAATCTGGCGAAGGTCCACCGAGAGTCAGGCTTTTTGCGTGGAGGCGATGCTAATCGTTCACGCACGCACGAAGAAACCACCCACGAGCCAGCAGCGATGCCGGCCAACCTCAGCAGTTCTCTTCTAGTAAGTGGCTTCATTTCTTGCTCTATAGCGCAATCTACCGATTCTGGGAACTGGCCTGTTCTTTCTTGGCATCTGTAGCGGCTTTGGGCTGGCTCCAGTGAACGATTTTTTTCAGATAAGCCTGTTCGTTGCCGGCGTACTCGGTGCTCTTTTCGGGCGTGTGGCAGTGCAAGCAGGTTGATTTTGGCCCGGCGGTTTTTACTTTTCCAAGGGTTCCGACGTGTTCGGAGCCGGGACCATGGCAGTTTTCACAGCCCACGTCTTTCAATTGAGGCGTTTGTTTGTCCGAAACAAAGCCGCTTTCATATTCCATGCCGACAGCGTGGCAGATGACGCATTCCGGGTCAAATTGCGAGCCGACCTTCTCCAGAGTCGCATAAGCGTGGGCGTGGGCAGTCGTGCGCCACTGCTGGTGTTCGTACTGGTGGCAGGACCTGCAGGCGTCTGAGCCGACAAATTTCAAGCCAGCCGGCAGGAAAAAACGTGGATATTTCTCCACAAGACGCTGTTCTTTGACCATCTGCTGGTAATCCTTATACAACTGGACCAGAGCCGGCTTTTGTGGCAGGTCTTCTGCGACAGGAATAGCTTGAAAATCCAATTTCAGTTTGTCCCGGCCTTCGGCAGCTTCTGTTATCTGCAACGCGCATACGTACCTTCCGAACCGGCCTACCGAAAAGGCCAAAGGTCGTTCGTTCGGCTCGCTTATTAGTCTGGGCTCGTCAGAATCAGCAGGACAAACCAGGCAATCCACCGAGGCCGTTCTGCTGGAGATAGATTCGATAACGGCGGAACTGCAATTATTCAGAATGAGGATATGGACGCTCGGCCCAGCCGTACCGCCGGCAAAAAGCTGGTCGATTTGCTCTATCGGCTGCGATTCCGCGTCAAAGGCCGCCAGCGTCACAGTCACGTCTTCGCTTCTTAGCGGCAACGGCCTGGTAAATTTTGTCGGAAGATTCGTGTCGGCAACCTGCACAGCGCTTATGACGTTGAAAATCGAGTCAATACTGTTCAGCAGTCCAAGATTTCTGGCTATTTCAATATCTTTCTCGGCTAGATTAACCAGGTCGTAATCGAGCAGGTCCAGCGCCCTGATCATTATGTTGAACTTGATCAGGTCCTGCTCACTGCTGCTTTGCACAAATGAGCCTGTATCGACGACCAATCTTCTCTGCCTGGGCACAGAGTTCAAGATGGCTGCACGTCTATCCAGTCCTCCAAGTTGTCCGCCGCTGCATCCGCACGGCTTCAGCTCTCCCAGTTCGTTGCCGGTAAGGAAAACTGTAGCTACATCTGTTGTTCGCTCAACAGGTTTTGCTGTAGGTTCGGCTCGTCGAACCAACTCACACGATGTCCCCAGCATCAGTATACAAATGCAAGTCACCAATCGTTTCATATCCAAGCCTGGCTTCCGGTTGGCGGAAGTAAAGTTTAGGACCTCGCCAGTTCGCAGCAAGACAATCAGTTTACATAGAATCCCTGACACACAATCTTCAATTTCTCGCCGCCTGTTAGGTTCACCACAAATGTATCCGTGAACCGTCTTTGGTCTTTGGCATCTGGCGGCGTTATTTCCACCTCAAACTGATAGCTGCTGCCGACTTTCTCTTGTTTGAGGAGCTTTATGATGCCATTTTGCGATGATGCCGACTCAACTTCAAAGTCATTACCGTAGTTACTTAGCACCCACACTTTTCTTCTTACCGGCTTTTGCGGCTCCGCCTTTAGAACGATAAGCTGTGGCGGCGTAATCGTGAACCTCGGCAGGGCGTTAAAGGGGATGCTAAGCTGGCCGCATTGCGGATGCGTCAGGCTCAGTTGTATATAGCCATTCAGGCCCTCATGTAGTTTTTGGGCATCGATTTTTGGCTTCAGAATGAATTTGGTTGCCTGCACCGTCGGGTCGATATCGGCAGTTACACTGTTGAGTGTTGACCTGATCTGCGTTATGGAGAAAGGTTTGCCATCCAGACTGGTCAGGGTGATATCCGGAACTTCGGCATCCTTGTCTTTGAGCAAGAGGTTCAGCCTTTGCGGCTCGTATGCTACTTTAGGCACAATCTTAGCCTTTAGCGCCAGTGCAACCTCCTGCTTTGAAGGATCATTGCTGTATACCTGGATTTGTCCCCCGAATACACCGGGCGCAGGGGAGGCGTGAAACTTCGCTTTCACTACGCCGCTTTCGCCTGGTTTATACTGTTGCTTTTCCAGAGAGGTCGTGACACCGCAGCAACTTTTAACCTGCGTGACCACCAGCAGCGCGTCGCCGGCATTGGTGAATTTGAACTCACCGACATTATCTGTCCCTGGTCCGACTTCGCCGAAATCGTGCACGAGTTTCTCGAATGCGATTTTCGGCGTGGGCTTATTGGGCTCAACTTTTTGCGGCTCGATTGTCAGCTTAGGCTCTTGCAGCGCCGGTTTTGGGCCTTCTGGCACCTCGGCTGGTTTCTGACAGCCGGCAAGTAACAAAACGCCGCCGACCACATACACAATTTCGGATTTTCGCCACCAATTGCGCTTCATATTCTCATCTCCGAATTAGATTATAATCCAACTTTGGGCTAATGCCCTGGAAGGCTTATTTTAGTGCAAAAGCCATCTGCAAGCAAGGATTTTCAATGGGCGGGCAACGAAGGTATGGGCGGACGACGGACAACAGATGACGGAGGACCGATGACAGAAGACAGAAGTTAGAAATCTGTTCTCTGTCGTCTGTCCTCTGTTTTCTGATTGCTGATGAGACTGGCTGACGGATAGATGGCCACAATAGGTTTCCCTGGCTGTTCTGCAGCCTTGATATTAGCATCTTTCGGTTTCGCAAGAGCCAAGCAGCGCGCGCACCTAAAGAGGCCCTAGGCGAAAAAGTGACAATCTTTGGAAGCAGACTCTTCGGACATGAAGATTATCTACCAAAGCGATATTGATATAGCTGAAGCGATAATCAAGTCCCAACATAAGCCCAAGCTGGAAGGCCCAATAGGCCCCTACATCGAGGCCCAATGGTAAAATATATAACGACACAAAGTACAAACCACAGAATGTAATGTTGCAGTTTGACGGCCGAATCCGCGAGGTCCGTTAAAGCCGCCAGTTAGTCAAGTTGTTCCCATTCCTTGCGAGAGATTCCTGCTTGGCGAAGAATACGTGCCAACAGCTCACGTCCGATGTCGCCTTTGTGTGGATTTGGTACGGTCAACGTCACATCAGCTTTGATCATAAACGGATGTTTGCCGCCCGAGTAGGGCCCATCAAATCCCATCGCGCGCAGACAGCGGATCAAATCCTTCCGTGAAATAGGGCCAAACGAAGGCATCAGGCTGCGATCTCCTTTTTCACGGTCAGTTCTATCCCATCGATCTTGGGTAGTGCAAGGTTCTTGTAGATTCGAAAGAGCAGCCAGTCTTCAAGCACCTGGGCCAATTCGCTTCGGCATTCTTCTAAGGTCGGGGCGTTCGCATACACGCCTCGACATTCCGGTATCTCTCCGTAATAGGTGCCGTCATCGGCCAGGATTTCGTAATGCGCGTGTCTCATCGCGGCTTCAAGGTATTTCGTGAGCATATAAATCCCCACTTTGGCTGAGATAACATATATTCGACCCGATGGAAACAGTACTTCAGCTATCATTATATTGAAACTGCGGTAGGCTGACAACCCTAATGCCGAAAACCCAGCCGAAGCCAGAAGGCCCTATCGGACCCTACAACACCGAGGCTAAATGGTGACTTACAGTTATTAGGTGGTGCATATATTGGCAAATAACCCCGTATAAAATGTAGGGCTGACTATTCAGCCCCAGTTTCACTGAGTTTTTCCACGCCAGCAGTCTAAAGTTTTTGAAAAAATTTTCAATTTTTGATTGATAAGTTAATGATAATCGTTAATAATTACACGAAACACTGGATTTCAGTGTCTAAAATTGGGAGGCCCAACTATGAACGAGTTCATTGAAAAAAACAGGGGCTTGCTGCGGTTCTGCTGCATCGCAGCGCGAATCATTGGCTGGGCGTTACTACTTCTACCATTCATTTTGGTCATTTGCGTGATATTAACCGGCGTAGATACTTTTCGCATTTTTCTATCCGGGCTGCCACCCTACTTTACCCACTACCGGCAGTGGCGGCCATTGCCTGTGGCCGACGGGCAATTTGACCTGCTATCTCTGGTCGTCCGATTCGTGCTTCCGGGACTCCTCATGCTGGGCCCGGCGCAATTTATCCGGTACCTTTCCGAAAAGAGCTATAGACCTGGCTGGGTGTTACGCTGCGCAGAAGGGATTCTCTATCTGTACGCAATTCTTTTACCCGTCCAAGCAATCTACAGCTACTTTTCCCCCACCGAGCCAGCATTGCTGAAAGGTGGCTTTGCAACTGGAGCAGCCACTCTTTCGTCGTTGACTATATTGCTTACTGCCGCAAAAGTGACGATACTGATTGGACTGGGGCAGATCTTAGCGCGAGTGATGCCGGTTATTGAAGAGTCAAAAACGCTGGTCTGAGGGAGGGCATCAAATGATTGTTGTTCGGCTCGATTATGTGCTTTTAGATCGGCGGATAAAACTCAAAGATTTGGCGGAGGCAACGGGTCTGGCGGTCAATAACCTGTCAATTCTCAAAACTAACAAGGCCCGGGCGATTCGCCTTTCCACATTGAACAGCTTGTGCAAAGTGCTTAACTGCACACCAGGCGATCTGATACAATATATTCCAGACAAGCCAGAGAAGTAGGCAAATGCGACTTAGCTTTTTTCTTTTTCTTGCATCTTTTCTGTGCTACACTGCTCGTGTATCTGTGAGGGAAAAATCTGTACAGAAAGGATGCTATGAGCAAGCCGAATATACAAGCCTATAATAATCTGGATGCTGGCCCGCGCGGCGATGATAAAAGGGGTGTAAAAGCTGTCCACAGATACGAGGTGGTAAATTCCAGCACGGGGCTTCGCCTGGCGGGCAAGCAATTCCATTTCATCGGCGCCGGCGGTATCGGAATGAGCGGACTGGCGCAACTACTTCTGAAGAATAATGCCATTGTGGCCGGCTCAGACCAAACTGCAACTGCCGTCACAGCTAAGCTGGCCCGGCTGGGAGCTGATATAAAGATTGGCCATAGCCCCGATAACCTCAGCCCACAGATAGATGCGGTCGTTATCTCAGCGGCTATAAAACCGGATAATCCGGAGCTACAACTGGCAAAACGCCGAGGATGCAAAATCTATAAATACGCCCAGATGTTAGGCGAACTAATGAACTGCTATGAAGGTATAGCCATAGCCGGCACGCATGGAAAGAGCACGACCAGCGGCTGGCTTAGCCATCTGCTGAAGCAGGCAGGCATCGACGTGAACTTTATTGTCGGGGCCGAAGTCACCCAACTGGGCAGTTCTTCCAGCGTGGGAGATAGTAAGTATTTCATTGCCGAGGCCTGCGAATACGACCGCAGCTTTTTGAATCTACGGCCCAAAATCGCCTGCATACTCAATATCGAACAGGACCATCTGGATTACTATAAGGATGAAGACGAGATAGTGGAGGCTTTTGGTGAGTTTGCACTGGGCGTAAAACCGGACGGCGTACTCATTGCCAACGGTCAAGACAAAAATGTTGACAAAATTCAAAATTCGAAATTCGAAATTCGAAATTTGTTGACATTCGGGCTTAATGCAAACTGCAATTTCCATACTAAGAATCTGGTTCTGCATGACGGGCTTTATACCTTTGACGTTTACCGCCATAGCGACCTGCTCGGACCAACCGGTATCTCGCTTGCTGGCAGGCACAACGTTCTAAATGCGCTGGCGGTGATTGCTATGGCTGTCAACATGGACGTGCCGCCTCGGCAGGTACTGAAGCTGCTGCCCGGCTTTACCGGGGTCGACCGTCGGGTAATGCTAAAGGCCCAGCTTAGCCAGATTACGGTGCTGGATGACTACGCACATCACCCCACCGAAATAAGGGCGAGCCTTGAGGCAATCCGACAAAGGTATCAGCCCAAACGAATCTGGTGTGTTTTCCAGCCTCATCAATACAGCAGGACGCGATTTTTGCTTGATGATTTTGCCGAAAGTTTTAAGCTTGCTGATGTAATAATAGTGCCGGAAATTTATTTTGTCCGCGACTCGCAGCAGAGTAAAAAAGAAGTCAACGCGCAGATGCTGGTCGATAAGATGCGAGCCAATGGAACCGAAGCGGTATTTATCGACGATTTTGCAGCCATTTGTGACTATCTGCAGACAAATGTAACCGCCGGCGACCTGGTGATTACAATGGGCGCAGGCGATATCTGGAAGGTAGCAGATGAATATATTGGCCGACTTAAAGGAAATAGTTGAAACTAATCATCCGCTAGCCCAGCATACCTGGTATGGATTGGGCGGGCCGGCTGACTATTTTATCAGGCCCAAGACCGTTGAGCAGCTTCAGGAGGTAGTTCGCCGATGCAGTGAAAACCACTTGCCGGTTTACGTACTGGGTTTCGGCTCCAATCTACTAATCAGCGATGACGGCGTCCGCGCAGCGGTAGTGAAACTTGAAGCAGACCAGTTCACACAGACGCAGTTTGACGGCGAAGAGCTTACCGCCTGGGCGGGCTCAGACTTGAGCAAATTGGTCTTAACCTGTGTGCAGAAAGGACTGTCTGGCATTGAGACTCTGACCGGAATACCAGGCTCGGTGGGCGGGGCGGTAAGAATGAATGCCGGCGGGGCCTTCGGAGACATCGGTGCTGCTGTAGAGTCCGTCATGCTGATGGATAATCATGGCAACGTCTTTGAGAAGAAAAAGCCTGAGCTTGTATTCGACTATCGCAGCACCAACATTGCCGCCAAATTCATCTTGAATGCTCAGCTCAAACTGACCAGCGCCGAGCCTGAGCAGATTATGCGAACGGTCAAGGAGATATGGATTCACAAGAAGAATAGCCAGCCTTTGAACACGAGAAATTGCGGCTGCATATTCAAAAATCCCAGAGGAGTTGCCGCTGGTGCTCTGATTGATAGAGCTGGCCTTAAAGGGCTGCAGATTGGCGGGGCCACCGTAAGTGAAAAGCACGCCAATTTCATAATCGCTGGCAAGGGTTGCACAAGCCGGGACGTCACCAGGCTAATAGACGCAGTAAGAGATAGGGTCAAAGAGCAGTTCGATATCGAACTGGAACTCGAAATTGAAATCTGGAAGTGATGCGGGCTTGAAAACTCAGAACTCAGAACTTAGAACTGCGAACTCTTTGGCGGTAGCCGTACTTATGGGGGGCATTAGCGAGGAGCGTGACATCAGCATTCAAAGCGGCACTTGTGTCGCCCAGGCGTTAGAAGAGGCCGGCCTGAATGTTATAACTGCCGATATTCAGCCGGGCAACCTGGCTGTGCTGGACAATAGTGACCTCGACGTGTTTTTTCTGGCATTACACGGCAGATTCGGCGAAGACGGGCAGCTCCAGCAAATTTTGGAAGATAAAGCACTCATCTACACAGGCAGTGACCCGAAAGCCAGCAGATTAGCCTTCGACAAGCTGGCCAGCAAAAAAATCTTTGCCCAAGCTGGCATCAATGTGCCCCCGGCGGTTGAGTTTAATCTTGGCATTGGCATCGAGCAGCTTGTAGAACAATTGCAGCGGCTTGGTGGCCCATACGTAGTAAAGCCGCTAAGGCAAGGAAGTAGCGTCGGCATCAGCATCGTCTCCCAACCTCAGCAAGCCATCTCGGTTGCGAAAAAAACCTACGCCGAATTCGGCGATTGTATGATTGAAAAATTCATTTCTGGTAGAGAAATAACCGTCGGCATATTAGAAGAACAGGCACTGCCAATTATTGAGATAAGAAGTAAGACCGGCTTCTACGATTACCGGGCAAAATATCTCGATGAGCGGACAGAGTATCTATTCGATACCATTGAAGATGCTGTCCTTTCGGCAAGGATCAAAACGGCGGCGCTGGATTGTTTTGCCGCCCTGGGCTGTCGGCATTTCGCCAGAGTTGACTTTATCCTGGGCCAAGACGACATTCCGTATGCTCTGGAACTTAACGCTATTCCGGGCTTTACAACCCACTCGCTTCTTCCCAAAGCAGCAGCAAGAGCAGGACTTTCAATGAGCGACCTGTGCGTGAGAATTGTCGAAGCGGCCTACTCGTCACTAGCCAAACGCCGAGCTTGATACCGGCTGCACGATAGACCTGGGTTCTCGCCAAGTGACATTCTTTCAGAAAACATGAGACTATGGCGGTCAGAAGAAAAAAAACAGAAAACAAGACCGGCAGAATATCCTTTAAGACAGGCTCTTTCAAAAAAGACAAAAAGCGTAGCACCGATCCCAATAGTATGAGTTTGAGGAGCATTCTAAAGCTATTAGCGGTGATCGGCTGCCTTGTGGCGGTCGGGACAAGCCTGGTATTCTTAGATAAATATGTAAGTAAGACTGTCTCTGCCTCTGCCAAAATAACCGCCATTGAATTGGTGAATCCGCCCGCCTGGCTCAATCAGCAGCTCAAGGATAAAATCTGCGCTACTGCTACCGCCAGTGCCCAGGGTCTACAACTTGATGATAGTGGCGTCCGTTCGATCCAGGCCAGTCTCCAGCAGAAACTCGCGTGGCTGGTGAATGTCAGAGTACAAGCCACCCACGACAGGATTCTTATTCAGGCTGATTATCGAAAGCCGATCGCGCTGGTCAAAGTAGGTCTGCGCAAATTCTACGTTGATACTGAGCGGGTCGTGCTCGATTTTGTGACGATAGCAAATTTGCCGATCATAGAAGTAAAAGGTCTATCGCCGATAGACTTTCCAGCGATCGGCCAGGTCTGGCAGCGTGACGACCTGGCTGAAGCGATTGGCATATTGGCCCAGCTTGACCGAATGGATAGACTTGTCACGCCGGACAAGCCTCTGCTTAACGAAATCGACAGCATTGATGTGAGTAATTTCAAGGGCCGCCAAGACAAACGTTTTCCGCATATTGTCCTGTACGCAAAGGACAATACCGAAATCATCTGGGGAGCCGAAGTGGGCACCTGGGCACAATACTTTGAAGCCAGGGACGAAGAAAAACTGGCCAAGCTTTATAATTATTACAAACAGCGAGGCTCACTGCTAAATGGTGCCAAATACATCAATCTGCGAGACCCGCAGGGCAGCATTTCCTTACCGATCGACAAATATTAATCGGCAGCAAGATCATTCAACGCGGTCGCAAGCTCGACATAGCGGTAGGGGATTTCCAACTGCGTGCAGAGCATCTTAAATTTACTTACGGCCGACTCACTCAACACACTCTGAAAATCCGGCGCAGATTTGCAGCAGAAAATTCTACAGCCGGCAAAACGATATTCATAAATGCTGCACTTGCCGGATATGTTGTACGGGCATCGGGTGGCTGGCATTGGCTTTACGTTTTCTGCGTCCAGATTTGCCGCCAAATACAATAGTTCGGGCGTAGTAACAAATAGACGATGGTCGAAAGCGGCGAAGTCACAACACCGGCCACAGGCGTCACAGACTCCAGCTAAATCAGGGTTTTGGCAAATCTGCGCGTCGAGCCACTCGTAGATTTTAGCTACTTCTGTCAGGAGCCGGCTGTTCGCTTTGAATTCTGCCACCATTTCTGCTTGCCTTGGATTGTTTTTATCTGCTCGTAGCTGTAACATTTTCCGCGATTTATTCCGGGACACTTTTGAGCCGCTTTATTCCAGGCGTCGGGACTGGCTAAGTTACTCGGCCAGAAAGGCCACATCCTGCACTGGCTTGGCCGAACAGGATAGATTACACATATCCTCCGGCTGTTGGCTTGCCGCAAAAATATACAATCTTTGGTGCTGGGCTGTTCGATAATCGTTGTTCGCAGGCCAACCCGCCTGAGATAATTACGCCGCAACTGCGATACTGTTATTTTCAGAAAGTCTGCGATTATCTGAATTTCCGGCCTGCTGACCCAGATATATCCTTGAGCCGGCCCGGAGCAGCACCTTCCGCACTGCTGACATTCAAAATGCAGACCACCGATATACCACGGACTTTTTGCAACCACGGAGCTTGTCCTTGAGCGTAGTTGAAGGATTTCACAGACGCCGTTCTGAGCGAGGCCGAAGAATCTTTTTCAGACACGGACTAACACCAATTGTCATTCCCACGAAAGGTTATTTGGAGGTTGTGCGCCAGGTACTCATAGCCCTATCGCGCGTCACAACCAATAGGCCCGGCCATTGCTTGGCGGGAAAACGTTCTATTGCGCCAATAACACGTTTATTTATTCTCTGGCGGTTGGGCCTGCGTAGAGAGACAATCAGGATGCCATAATGGTCCCTGTCACGGTAATTGGCGAAGCCTCTATCAGTCGTAATCAATAACCGCTTTTCTTGCTGAGCCTTATTCCAGAGAAACTCATCTGAGAGCGTGTGTGAGAAGTGTTATCATCCGGGTTTGAGGCGATGCAGCATAATGTTAATCATGGTCAAATAGATCATGGCTTCGCTACTGGTCGGCAGCGTCTCGTAATCCCTGCTCAAGCGACGATA